>Ga0307444_1000001_pt1 | contig 241929 bp, 248 predicted proteins | sample SalMarSW160340MG_FD_202145 | JGI IMG/M metagenome (GOLD analysis project Ga0307444, IMG submission 202145) | Salt marsh sediment microbial communities from the Plum Island Ecosystem LTER, Massachusetts, United States - SW1603-40 | ecosystem: Environmental > Aquatic > Marine > Intertidal zone >...
GTTCCTTTCATTATATCATTCCAAAATTAGAAAAATTAATAGATATCGATCCTTTTTTCTTTGATGCTTATACTTCTTTGGTGGAGTTATTTTATTCCCTGACTCAATTTGAGAAGGGAGACATTCTCATAAATCAGGCTTCCGAAAAGGCTCTAAAGAGAATTGTAGATAAAAAAGGAAATTGGCCGGATAAATTAGAATGGGGCTGGTTTGAAAATCGGCATATTATTAGGGCAATATTAAATCAAGCAATCTTATATTGGAAATGTGAAAAAACTGATGAAGCCTTAAATTTATTTCGAAAACTTCTCCGTTCTAACCCAAACGATAATGTGGGGACAAGAAATTACATACTTGCAATTCGAAAAAATATTTCTTTTAATGATTTTGAGCTACGTTTTAATAAGGGTGGATTTTATGACATGGATTTGCCAAACTGGTTTGATGCAAATTATAAGTCCTATCTCGATGAATTCGAGTGGTGGGATGAAGAAACCGACAAGCTTGAGAGTCAAGATAAAGTGTTAGATTTGGATGGGATTGAAAACGATAACAAAATGCAATTTATCACGATTGAAAATAATCATGAAATGATTAATTCTTCCAAGGATCTCATGAAATATTTTGATATGCAATATATGAATAAACCTAGAAATGAGAGAAAGTTATTTTCTCAATCTAAAGAAAGTACTGAACCTAAAATTTTTCAATTAAAGATAACAATAAACGAAGTAAAACCTCCAATCTGGCGTCGGATTCTCATTTCTGAACAAGCAAATTTCTATGAACTTCATTTGGCAATTCAAGACTTTTTTAATTGGAGTAATTATCATCTCCATGAATTTCATTTTCCACATCCGAATAACTCAAGATATAAGGTATCACTTTTAGGATTAGATCCTGACGGTGAGATCCCCGATGATTTAGATAATGGCTTTTTAGATCAGCACGATATTCGGGAAGATGAGGTGAGATTATGTGATGTTTTTTCTAAGAATTACCTATCTGTGGTATATCTATATGATTTCGGTGACAATTGGGAACACTCCATCAAATTAGAGAAGGTTTATCCATTTAAAAAGGAATTTAATGGACCGTTATGCGTAGGAGGAAAAAGAGCCACACCTCCAGAAGACTGTGGCGGTCCTTGGGGATATCAAGATCTTCTTGAAATAATAAGCAATAAACATCATCCTGAATACCAAGAAATGAAAGAATGGGTAGGAGCAACCTTCAATTCTGAAAGGATGGATGTTCAAATGAATAAATTCACGCCAAGACAAATCGAAGAAAGGTACGGACCTAACATTTCAATATAAGTTAAACATGCAGAAGTAACTTTCTAAATCATTTTTATACATTTTTATTTATCAATAATATCAAACTATCATCCTACAATGATCGAATTACTGTCCAGTCGTAAAATATATAGCTTCAGAAAGAAGATTGAAATACTCCACTCTGAGCAAAACTAAATAAAATTCCAAATAGTAGAAAAGTAAATAGCTTCAGAAAGAAGATTGAAATCACATAAGTCAAAAGTCATAAATCATTCACTTTATACAGTCGTAAAGTATATAGTTTCAGAAAGAAGATTGAAATATGTCGGTGGTTCATGAGAATTGTATAACTTACTAATCGAAAAGTAAATTTAAAAATTAAATCAGCAGAAAAAATTCTGAAAATACTTAAATAAGGGAAATACCTTATTTTTCTTATGACAAATGTAACTTTTAGTATTGATGATGATATTCATAAAAAGATGAAAGAACATCCAGAAATTAAGTGGACGGAAATTCTTAGGAATTCAATCATCGAATATCTTAAAAAAGTGGAAAAAATAGATGTGTTACCAATTGAAGAATTCAGAAAAAACTTAGATCAAGATATTCTCAATATGATTGAAGTATTGGATGAAGGGGAAGAACTTAAATTCTATCAAAAAACAAAACAACAAGAAAAGGAAAGAACGGAGATACAACAAAAACTTGAACGGGGTTAGGATCTAATGTGGCTTCTTGATACTAATATCTTAATTAAATGCAATAAACTAAGATCTAGGCCTTTTAAAAAAGATCTTACATTTACAACTATTTTATCTATAATAGAATATCCATTTGCTACTAAATTTGAAGAAATATCTATCTTATATCCTACTTTCGCACATTACGGACAAGCTTTAAAGTATGCACTTCTCCTGAGAAAGAATGGTACCCCTATTCCAGTAATTGATATTTTAATTGGTTCAATTACGGTGGAAAAGAATATGATTTTAGTTTCTGAAGATTCTCATTTTAGTGATCTTCAAGCTCTAGAACCGCGTTTAAAGTTAATAGGTTTAGAGACCTATATTGAAAGTCTTCAAAAATTTGATAAGATTTAAAAAAATAAAAAAGATTGAAATATCTGAGACTAAGAGTTATGAAGGAAAGAAAATTTATTTTATCACCTCTCTTCTAATTAATACTTCCTTTATTGTAAAATTTGGGTGGTAAAATTTCATGAAGATTTCAAACAATTCTAAAGCTATCTGATATTATATTTCAATAAATTAGTTGTTCTTCATTTTTTTAATGGAGGATAATAACAATACTCTTAATACGAGCCCTGAAAAGAAAGTATCAAACAAGAAATAATTGCTATTATTCAATAAAGAGTATCTAATAGGCAAATTTTTTACATAAAATTTTATCTTAAATAGTTTAGATTAAATATCGGAAGATTTTTAGAATATTCTTACCTTTTTCAGTTAAATAAATTTTTTTATTCTTTTTATCTTTAGAGATTTCTATATATCCAAGTTGATTTGCTAAGGGGTTAATGAATCTTTTGTTTACTTTCATATAGTAACTTGATTGACGAGATCTCAAATCACTGTGTTTTTTTTGGAGTTTTAGGAATCCTTTTTTAATGAGAATTTCAATAAATTCTTTTTTATATATGAATTTTATCGGGAATCTCGTTATTTTTTCTGAATATTTGTCCTTTATAGCTTTATAAAGAATTTTTAGTACTTTAATAAGAATTTCGGGGGGTTTTATTATTGGAAAGACAGGAGGGAAAATAGTAATCATTTCACCTTTATGTCTTGGTCCTTCTACAAGAGGATTATATTTCGTAGAGTATACATAATACACTTCGCAATCCCATAATCTAGCCGCTTCTGTTGAGGCTAATGCTGTAATATTCGAGCCTGTACCAATATTGATCATGAATTTGGATTTTTGATTAGTCTTTCTTTCATTTTTAACAATTTTTGAAATTTCTTGAATTATTTCTATATAATTAGTATAATCAATTTCATTTTGAATAATAATGATATTAGGCATTTTATGTTTCAAGAATTGAATATTTTGATGAAAATATTCCATATTTTCGTCTTTTTGATTAGTACTTTTAATGTATGCTGTGAAGTAATACAATTTATAGGGTGCATAATTAAGAATAGGCGTTGTAATTCTATAATCTTCTTTGCAATTAAAAACAATGTGAACCTGAGTATTATCTATTTTTACTTGGTCCTTATACATTTACTTTTATCTTGTATTTACTTATTTGTCTTTTATGATTTTTAATTCAATTTCATATTTGATTCTTTACTATTTTGGGTTAGCTATTTTTTAGAAAAAACTTTTGCTCGAAGTTCAGGTTTAGCGCCTGGAGGCTTTTTATTTTTAACTTCCTCTTTAACGAAACGTCTTTTATAATCTGGCTTTTCTGGACCTCCTACATATTTTGCACCTTGAGCCATTGCTTTTTGTTTCTCATATTGTATTCCTCTTTTTACGACACTTTTAGTCAAAAAATCACCTACAATCCTTTATTTAGTTTTTTAGAAAATAACAAAATGCTTTAAATTTATTTTATATTTTTAAAATCACTCTATAATAGTGCGATTACAGCCATTATATTACATTTAATGTGAATTTTTTTTAAATCATTCAAAAATTTCTTAATAGTTTGTCGGAAAAACACAAGTTCTAATAATCTCATGATAAAAAGTGATCAAAAATCGAGATAAAATTCTGGAGCTCTAGGATTAATTTTTGACGTTCCTTTATAATAATCATTTTGATCAAAGTTAATAATCTTTATGAAGGTTTTCCGAAAATGTTAATGATTATCTTAATTACATGATCAAAATCTGCATCAATGTGTTAAAAACGGCACTACATGATCTAATTTTTGCGAAACTATCATTAATAAAACAAAAAACGATCGAGGATGATCAACCTTAAATATGATAAGTGATATTATTACTATAGTAATAAAATATAAATATTAAAACAAGAAATTTTATAAAAAATTAACAAATAATTTATAAGAAGTGATGCAAAAAATGTGTAATAATTGTAATTGTGAAGCATATGACCAATGTTCCATTGTCGGTTATATGCCAGTTGGATTCTGTTGTACCAAATGCTATCTTTACAACGAGCAGCATACTTGTTTAGAATCGAGGTCAAAGGGAAAAGCTTCTAGGGTTGAGCCTGTGAGCGCCAAAATCGAGGATGGTGTTTTGAAAGTTGTTGTTATGAAGGATGAAAAAGAAGTCCCTTTAGTGATTGACTTAAATAAACAATTTGGTTCTGAATAGAAATTTTTTAGTTCATTCAAATTATTTTTTAGTTGAAGTCCTGGCATTCTGAGAAAAAGGAAATGGGTCAGCTCCCTGATATCTCCTTGAAGAAGGGTTGAACAGTGATTGAGGTAAATATGTAAGGGGCTGACTCCTATTTTCTCAATAAGAATTTCTTATATAATTGCGAATTATTTAATATATGTTATTTATTATTTAACTTTGCTCGTCTCCACTTATTATTATCGATTATCTTGCTCAAGCTTATCTATTCCATAGATAATCAAACTTTTTGGTAACCATTTCCCTAATGAGTGAATATTTTCCATCCCTAACAATATCCCACATAGTATCTATTAATCACCGATTGATTCATACAATCATGAAATCTGAAACTATCATTATATTGAACATTTCTAAAAATTTAATACACAATAATGACAAAAATGTCTTTATACAAGATATTCAAATATTTAAATCTAAATAAATATGATGTATCAAGCATTCAAGAAGAAAAATAATAATATAAAGGTCGGTCCCCTGATATCTCCTTGAAGAAGGGTTGAACACTGATTGAGGTGAGTATTCATGGACGAGATCAGGGAACTGGAAAATTAATTAAGCGTTAATTAATATAAAAAATTTATCAAAATAGAAGAAAAATCTATGCGTTCGCTAAATACTCATTTAGCACAATGTTTAAATCTACTTCTGAGTTCTGAACCTTCTTTAAAAGATGTCTGAGCCCATAATCATTCAATAATAACTCAATTAGATTCTTATAAATTGCCGTAATGTTATCTTTACCAGCTTCATAATAGAAATCATCCTTGCTAAGAGTAAGATCCAAAATCTCATATAAGCCTTTTATGGCATCCTTTATATTTTCGAAATTTTTCTCGGCTTTTTCTTTCGATCTAATTTCATATTTTGAACTATTCATTTTAACTTACTCACCTCAATTAATATATGTAAATGATCATATATAAATGTGATCATTCTGCATAATTCATCCGACTCAGAGTGAACATCCATACCATGGGAATGATCACCCCTCGACGCAATCAATTAAATAAATTGTTTTAAAGTAGTTACTTATAGATCAATCATTTATTTGAATGTCAAAATACATAAAAATAGATAACGGAAACCGATTAAAAGTTGCGAAATCATTCAATTAATATTGATTTTTGATCAAAAACAGAATAAAAAAACAGAGTTAATGATGAATAGGACGTCTCTACTTATGAATTGTTTTATTTAAAAAAATTGAAATGTAATGAGGAAGAGAGAGTAATATCAAGGAGTTTTTTTATATTTATTTAATTTTACTTGTTCCCTGTGTTATTGAGATTGGAGTAAAATACCGGATTTTCTCGTATTCAGAAAATCTCTAAGTTTTTACAGCACTTAAATTTAAATAGGAATATTTTATATAGATATCTAAGAGATGATGGATGAAAATTCAAATGAATATGTTGTTATTCGAGGAAAGAACTATTATGTTCAAAATAATACGTTAGACCTAACTATTAAGACCGATATTGTTCTTTCTGAGGTAGAAAGGCTCGAGGATTTAGTAAACCTTGAGGTGTTATCGTTAAAAGGGAACAGTATTGATAAGATTGAGAATCTTGAAAATCTTACGAACTTAAAATCTTTAGATCTCAGCAGAAACTATATTACTGAGATTTTGATTTTAGAGGATTTTGTTCATAGCATATTTTTTTTGACTTTTTAATAAACCAATGTAGAGAATAATAAAGCAGATGAACATGATAATTGAGAGGTACCAATAGACTCCGAATGGGGTTGAAGTAAAGATATGTAGAAACGTAAAGACAGTAATTCCAAACACAGCTATTAATATAATATATGGTAATTGTTTTACAAGATTAGCAAGCTCATATTGACTTTCTTGTAATGATTTTGCAACATCATTGGTAAGTTCACAATTTTCAAAAACATTCGCTTGACTTTTTACAATTTTCACTTTCGCGATTGAGCATTCTGAGAAATTATTGCCATTAGAATATTCAAGATTTAAATTGGAAAGTGTACTGTTCTCAACACGAACCTTAGAACTTTTAAGAATCCCAAGTTTATCAAAAGAGCAGTGTTCAATCGAAATATTTTGACAGGTATAAAGGATGATGTGATCGAAAGTGCAATCTTTAATTTTTATATACAGATCGGCTATTATCGAAAATATCTGTGGTAATCCATCTATGCTCTCAATTATAATAGGATTGGTTTCAGTGCCTTTTCCATTCCAATTTAGTGTTCTTGCTAACTCGTATATCTCTCTTTCACTATACCTTGTCTTAAATGGCTCTAAGCCTTTTAGTGCACCTATCTTTATGCGCTCTTCTTTTTCAAATGCTTTAGATACATTATTTAAGGCTTCTTCCTCTTTTATTCCAAAAAGCTTTTGAATACCTGGCTTAAGAGCAAGTCTTTCTATATTTGCTTCGACCCAAGCATCCATAGGTTTTACTTTTTTCTTTTTCTTATTTTTATTCTTTTTCATAAGACCACACTTACCTGAACTCATATTTTCTAATCTTCTTTGCCCTTTTAAGAGCTAGATTTTTTAAATCCGATTCCGTCCAGACTTGTAGGGTATTTGCAAATTGGTCATCATGAGATATCTTATATCGGCGTCGATCAAAAAACTCTCGACCAGATTTAGTAATGTGATACCCATCTGTTAATTGAACTATTAGTGGATATTGCTTATTGGTTTCTAGCTGCATTAATGATAAAATTTAAGACATTGGCACAATAGTATACAGCTATATTTAAGTTATATTCGATGGTATAAAAATATTTGGTGATAACACTATATAAATCACTATAAAAATTCTTCCATAACTTAAAAAAAAAGAAAGTAGAATTAGTGATGAATAGGGCGTCCCTTCTTATGGATAGATTTGCCTACTACAGCTTCACAGCCTTCAAGTACCATTTCAGAAATTGTAGGGTGGCTATGTATTGTTTCTGTAACATCATGAATAGTTAAGCCATGTTGCATTGCTAAAGTAATTTCAGCAATTAATTCTGGGGCTTCTGTTCCAATACAGGAGGCACCAAGAATTTTATGAGTTTCTTTATCTGCTAGTACCATAATAAATCCTTCTTCTTCGCCCATACATTTAGCTTTACCAAGGGATTGGTAAGGAAATTGTCCCATTAATACATCGTAACCTAAATTTTTTGCCACCGTTCTTCGATATCCCACAGAACCTATGTTTGGGGAAGTAAATATTGTTGCTGGTACCACTGTATAATTTGTCTTCATTTCATGTACAGGAAATCCACCAATGCTTGCCAGAGCATTCGCTACAGCAATATCACCCTCATAACTTGCTACATGGGCAAGCATAATTCCACCGGTTACGTCCCCTATAGCATAGATTCCTCTTACTGCTGTCTCTAATGTACCAGGATTAGCTTTAATAGCTCCTCGATCAGTTTCAATGCCAAGTTGTTCAAGTCCGATATTTTTAGATTCTTTTGCCCGACCTATAGAAACCAAACAAAGGTCAGCTTCAAATGTGCTTTTTTCCGCACTGCTAATTTGGTCTCTAGGGACATCAGCAGAGCAAGTTGTGGCTCTCACACCAGTACCAATATTTTCCACTGATAATACATTTTGCGAAGTATGAATCTCTATTCCATTTTCTTCAAATTTTTTCTGAAGTACTTTAACAATCATCGGTTCTTCTGTAGCAATTGGTGAGGATAAATATTCTAACATAATAACTTTACTCCCATAAGTTGCGAATATATTTGCAAATTCACATCCAATTACTCCAGCCCCTATAATTAATAATCTTTCTGGAATGGATTTAAAGTTAGGATCTAGAATATCATCACTTGTAAGGATTCTTTCATGGTCGATATTGAATGTAGGAATCAAAGCTGGAGATGATCCTGTAGCAATAATTACTCTTTTTGCTTTTATTGTAGTACTATCTTTACCTTCAATTGAAATTTCAAAACCTGCATCCATATTTCCCCCAAGAATTTTCCCGAATCCATAATAAACATCATTTTTCCATCCTTTTTCTAATGCTTCAATTCCTTCCACTAATTCCTGAACAACCTTGTTTTTTCTTTCTACTGCCTTTGCAAAAGATAATTTATAATCTGAGATTTCTATCCCAAATTCATTTGCTTCGTTAATTTTTTCGATTAAGTGAGCAGAGGCATATAAGGCTTTTGTAGGAATACATCCCCAATTTAGGCATGTTCCTCCTAACTTTTCTTTTTCAATTAGAGCTACTTTTGCTCCATATTGAGCAGCTCTAATAGCTGCATGATAACCCCCAGGTCCCGCTCCGATAACAACCAAATCATATAAAATATCACTCATACTTTCATCAATCATAAATATTATATTTTTTTCAAATAAAATTCAGAAATAAAAATTAACAATAATTTTAGTTTAAAATCTTCTATGAAAATAAAATTAATCAAAATATTAAATTTTTTTTAAAAATAAATAATGAATTATTGTAAATTAATCACCGTTATTCTAGAAAAACATATATTGAATGATCATATTTGATGTATAGTATAAAAAGCCATTTAATTATTTTTTAATAATCTGGAAAAAATAGAATTTAATCTATTATATAAAAATCAAACCTAGACTCATCGTTTTTTAATAAAGGGATAATTAATTGATTTCTGTAAATATTTGGAAAAATCTGTAAAAAATTTGTAAGGAATATAAACATTTAAAAGTATAATCAATAAGAATTAAAATACTTTGGATCAAAACTAAATATTTTTAAAGAAAAAAACAGATAATTTAAAAAAAGAAAAGTTTTTTGCTTTTAAATAAGGTTTTATTATAAATACAATTAGTTTTAATTAATAAACAATAATTTTGAATAAAATACTAACAGGTATAATAATTTTACCCTATTTTGAAAAAAATTCAATTTATTACCCCAACCATGTATAAAAAAGAAGAAAATAACAGATCAAAAATTGCTTTTAAACTGTGCATTTTTGGAGCAGGAGGCGTAGGGAAAACAACCTTAATAAGAAGATTCCTCACAAAAATATTTGAGAAGGATATAAAAATGACCATAGGTGCAGATTTCAGTATCAAAAACGTAGAAGTAGAAGGAAAGCAAGTGACATTTCGTATATGGGATTTTGCAGGTGAAGAACGCTTTAGAGTACTTTTACCAAGCTTTGCTAAAGGAGCAGATGGAGGTATCTTTATGTTTGATATCACTAGATATTCAACTGTAAAAGAAATTAATGATTGGCTCTCAATTTTTGAATATTTTGTATCCGAAACAAAAATGAAAATACCCATCATAATGGTTGGGGGAAAATCAGATCTTGAGGATAAAAGATCAGTTGAATCTGAAGATGCATTGGAATTATCAAGAAAATTAAATCTACAAGGATATTTTGAGTGTTCGGCTAAAACAGGCTATAATGTTGAGGAAATTTTCGAATATATAGCAAAAATAATGTTAACAAATACTGATTAAAATTAAAACTCGCTTATGTTCTTTTAATAACTTTTACTAATCCTTTTTTTCTAAGTTGGTCCATCATTTTTTCAATTTCTTTTACACTCATTTCGGCAATACTAGCTACTTGTTCAAGGGTATTCATCCCATCGCATATCTTTAAAACTTTAAATTGATCTTTATTAAGCATCCCAAATTGTACGGCCATCGGAGGGATATCTTTTACCACTATCGGAATTCTTACCTTTCCTCCTTCTTCAATGGTTTTAGCACCAATTTCTTCGGTAGTTGGTGATTCCCCAAAAAAAGCTTTTACTCCAGTAATGTCATAATTATCATTTATATAAATATAGATTGTATGCTCTTGTCCGGATAAATCATCTGGATCTTCAACGTCCGGATGAGGATTAGAATGTTTATACTCCTTAGTATAGATACTCATCTTTAACCCGTTTATAATCTCTTGTTTGTTGATATTGAGGGCTACCATATCGTCACATATATCACACCAAGCCCATGCTTCTATTAATGAGAAGTATTTCTTTACTTTATTTTCTGGCATTGTAGTTCTATTTAAAGGTGATTTAAAAATTTATTAAATTATATTATATGCAAATTAAGGTGTTTTTTAATTTAAAATTTAATTTCCTTGTTTTTTCTATAATGAATAAATCAATTTAAATCAACCAGTTAACCATTCAAAACTTCTTAATTTATTTCTATTTAGTTTAAATCAGAAAACCAAAAATAATTAAAGTTATTATATATTTTAAAATCTAAGTTCTATTAAAGAAATAATTAAATCACTTATGAGCACTTACAAGAAGAATATTTGCTTTGGGTGTGGAAGACCAATAGCTCCCTACGAAGCAGCAGTTCACTTTCCTTGTCCTTCGTGTGGAGATGTAACAATCTGGCGATGTGAACGGTGTAGAGAGATGGGGAAGGAATATCGTTGCTTGAAATGTGACTTTTTAGGACCTTAATATAATTACTAAACGGTTATTTTAAAATGGGAGAATTTGTTGCGTTAATTGATGTTATTCCAGAAGATATCGAAGTAAACTTCGAGGAATTTGTTGATAAGTTAAAAAATGTTTTGCCTGATACATCTATTATAGAAACTTATGAGATAATGCCTGTAGCATTTGGTTTGAAAAAAGTGAGAGTACGAGTAAGATACCCCGAAGAATGGGGTGGAACAGATAAACTTGAAGATTTATTTAGACAAGTCGATGGGATACAAGGTATTGAAGGTATCGCTTTTTCAAAAGCATAGGAATGATAATTTCTAATTTCTGTTATACTATCCTTTTAAATAATTTATCTAATTCTTTATAAGAGAAAAATCTTAAAGTAGGTCTTCCATGAGCACAATGATAAGAATCTTTACATTTCGCTAATTCAATCAACAGATTTCTTATATCCTTTAGGGAGAGATCATCGCCTCCTCTAATACTTTTATGACAAGATAAATAATTAATAATATCTTCTTTAACTTCTGTAAAGCTTTTTTCTTTTCCAATTTCCGTTATATCGCTGATTATATCTTTTATAATATGAATATCTGGAATTTTTCCCATAATAATTGGTATTTCTCTTAAAATAAACGTGTTTCCACCAAAATGATCAAAATTAAATCCTAACTTCCTAATTTCAGGTAGATTAGCTTCTAAGAATATCTTCTCACTTGGAGATACATCAATTTTTAGAGCTGATATTAATCTTTGTCTACTCATTTTTGAAGTTTCATACATTTCTGAGAATTTTTCTTTATTTATCCTTTCTGAGGCAGCATGCTGATCTAAAATAAATAATCCTTCTTCATTATTTTCGTTGATTCCTTCTAAAACAACATATACTTTATTATTTAGCTGACCAGTTTGAGAGATTAAGCGTAATTTTGGAAAATTCTTAGAAATTATATATTTTCCTCGCAGATATGTCTCAGACGGCATTTTTTTTTGAGCTTTATCATCAACCATCTGATCGCTTAAAATATATTGGACACTTTCTTCGGGTATTTTCTGTTCTTCTAGGGAAACCTCTTCATATTTGCTTACTTTTTCTTTTTTTTCTGTTAAATCCTTAGAAATTTTGGTTGATTCTCTCTCTTCTTTGGGTATAAAATCTTCTAATTCTGTGGATATATATTTTGCCTCCTTGGTTATGAATTTATCTTCTACAATACTTTGAATAACGTTATATATCTTATTATATATTGATTCCTCTCTTTCGAACCTTACATGAAGTTTCTTTGGGTGAACGTTGAAATCAATCACAGAAGGATCAAGCTCAAGAAATATTACAAAGAAGGGATATTTACTTACCATTAGTGTTCCTTCATATGCTTCATGAATAGCCCTAAAAAGTACGTCACTAATAATATAGCGGTTGTTAATAAATAAGCTGGAATACGATCTGTTTTTTTTAGCAATTTGCGGATGTCCTAATAGACCATAAACCCTTAATTTTATATCATTCTCCGTGTAATCAAATGGTTCCATGAAATTTGCGATTTTTTTTCCATAGATATGAAATACAGTTGTTTTTAAATCATTTAAAGCAGGACAGTTGAGAATGTCTAATTCATTATGCCGATATATGAAATGAAGTTTTGGGTATGCTAAAGAATATCTCTGCACGATATCTGTAATATGACTCAATTCTGTTGCATCTGTTTTAAGGAACTTTTGTCTTGCTGGTAGATTATAAAATAAATTTTTTACCTGAATATTTGTTCCAATAGGACAAGATACTTTTTTATGATCTATGATTTTACTTCCTTCAATATGTAACTCTACACCTTTCTCTTCATACTCAACTCTAGAAATTATATCAACTTTGCTCACAGCTGCGATGCTAGCAAGTGCTTCTCCTCTAAAACCTAACGTAGAAAGGGTTTGTAAATCATTTATACATCTAATTTTACTACTTGTATGTCTCTCAAAAGCCATAATAATATCTTCTGATGGGATACCAATACCATTATCTATAACCTGGATTAACGATTTTCCAGCTCTCTTCACAATAATCCTTATTTCTGATGCTTGTGCGTCGATACTATTTTCAATAAGCTCTTTTACGATATTAACAGGTCTATCAACAACTTCTCCTGCAGCAATTTTCTCTGCATCAATAATTTTTTCAATTTTACTTACATTCACAATTTTCTAACTGTTTTCAGAATTTTTTTCAATGATATAATAAGATTATTAAACTAATATATTTCTCATTACAATCAAATTTAAAATAGAACACTATTAAAGTTTAAATAAAATATAGATCTAACAGTGTTTTTAATTTAACCATTAAATTGAAGGTAAGTCTTTTAAATTTCTTTTAATACTTTATTATAATTCGATCTAGTGAAAATTATGAGTAGTCAAAATACAATAAACGAAGAGGAAAAATATCGACTTCATTTGTATTTTATATGTTTTTTTACAATTATTACTATCACTCTTATTTTATTAAGAATACTTTTGTATTCCTTTGAAATTTCTGAATGGATTCAAGCCACAAAGGATATTGATTTTAAAATACTTATAGCAGGTATGGATAATGATTTGATTAATTTCTACGATCCTGTTGCAATTTCAGATTGGCCTCCTTATTATCTTTATTTTTGGTATTTCATATTTTATCCAATATATATAATACCTTATAATACAATAATAGGGATTTATATTTGGGATGTTTTTAGATTGTTTCTAACGATTATAGTCATAAAAGAGTCACCAAAAGTATTTAAGAGTAAAAAAGATTTGCTAATTTTTTATTTAATGTGCATTATCGGCTTCAGTATTGATGCTTATTATAATAATGTTAATTTTTTAATTTTATTCTTATTATTTTATTCATATGTGTATTTCGAAAGAGATAAAAAATGGATTGCGGGGATTTTATTTACCCTTGCTACGTTTAAAATTACAACACTATTATTTCTTCCCATTTTACTTATCGCTAGAAAAATAAAATGGAAGGATCTTCTCTACTACTTAGTCCCTTTTTTTATTATTTGTATTCCTTATATAATATTCCCTAATTATTTCTTACAAATGTTTCATAATTGGTTTCATAGTGATGAACAAATACAGGGGTTTTTGATCTTTGATTCAATTATGTGGAAAGCTTTACAACCCTCACATTTAATGTTCATCGGCTTATTATTGATTATATTTTTAGAGAATCTTAAGAATGAGGATCGAAAAAATTTGTACAGGGTTATTCTTGTTTCAATAATATCAATTTATTATATTTATCTAACAACGATAGTTTTTATTATTCCAATAGTTCTTGGTTAGTCAAGTTTTTCTATTTTATTTTTAAGTTCAATTAATTGGTTCTTTATTTTTTCTGGAACATCTGATTTCAATTCTATTTTATTAATGAAATTGACTAACTCTGTAATTTTATCCTTTTTAGTAATAGGGTCAAATAAACTTGTCTGTATATATTTTATCTTTTTAGGAATTTTATTCCCCTTAGATTCAATATTAAATGCTAATTCTTTAATATTTTCCTTTTTTTCATCCAGATCCTTTTTAATTCTGCTTAAATCTTCACTATATTCACTCAACGATTCTTTAATAGCCTTTAATTCAGTGTTTAATTTATTAAGCTCATTTTTTTTTTCATTAATAATTTTATCATAATGCTTTCCTGTAGAGATATTTTCCCCATTTTCTCTTACTGTTGTTCTAAATGAATCTTTTTCTTCTATTTGTTCAAGGATTTCAAATGCTCTTATTATCACATCATCTGGAATCCCTGCTAATTTAGCTACATGAATACCATAGGATTTATCTGTACTTCCCGGTTTTAATGTTCTCACAAAATTTATACTGCCGTCGTCATTTTCAATAATATCTAAATGATAATTTTTTACTCCTGGTAAATTTATTTCTGTTAATTGATGATAATGGGTACTAAATAAAGTTTTGATTTTTAACTCATGGAGTTTTTCAAGAGTAGCCATTGCTATACTCTGACCATCACTAGTGCTTGTTCCCCTTCCTAATTCATCTATTATTATAAGGCTTTTTGGTGTAGCATAATTTAAGATTTTAGCTGTTTCAGTCATCTCAATCATAAAAGTGCTTAATTTTCGAGCAAGGTCATCTGAAGCCCCTATTCGTGTAAAAATTTGATCAATAATTCCAATTGTGGCGGATTTTGCTGGAACAAAACAACCCATCTGTGCTATAATACATATTAGAGCTACTTGCCGCAAATAAGTAGATTTTCCAGCCATATTAGGGCCAGTAATAATTAATAATTGGTCATTTTCATTATCTAAATAACAATCATTAGGAATAAATTGCTCATCCATATTTATTTGTTCAACTACGGGATGCCTACCCTCCTTAATTATGATTTTGTTTTCTTTATAGATAATTGGTCTACAATAATTATAATTTTCTGCAACTTCAGCAAAACATGCGAGAACATCAATGATTGCAATATTTTGCGCAGTTTCAAGGATATTTTTAGTTTCTTTTTCAACTTTTTCTCTAATAGTATTGAAAATTTCATATTCTAAGTCATTGATTTTTTCTTCAGCATTCACAATTTTATCTTCAAGTTCTTTTAACCTTTTAGTTGTATATCTTTTTGCATTTTTGAGCGTTGCTCTTTCAACATATTCTTCGGGAACCTTTCCGATATTGTTCAGAGTTCTTAATGTAATTTCGATATAATAACCAAGGATATTGTTAAATCCAACTTTTAACCCTGTTGTTAAGTTCCACCGCTTCTTCTGCTCTTGTTCATATTCTAAAACATATTTTTTTCCATTATGAATTATATCCCTAAGCTGATCTACTTCATTATTAAAACCATCTTTTATAATATTCCCTTCTCTGATTGTGGTTGGGGGATTATCTTTTAATGATACATCAATTAAGCTTTTTATATCATTAAAAGCTCTAATTTTTGAAACAAATTTGAAAATTTCAGGAATCTCTGCTTTTTCCAATAATTCTTTAATTTTTGGAATTATTTCTAATGAATTTTTAATATTAATTAAATCTCGAGCATTTGTACGGCCAATATAATTAATCCTATTAATGAATCTCTCAAGATCACCAATAACTCTCAATTCCTCTCTTAAATCTGATCTTAAAAAGATATCATCCTTAAATTTCTGAACAACATTAAGTCTCTGATTTATATCATCAACATCTGTTAAAGGTTGGAGAATAAACTTTTTTAATAAACGTGCTCCCATGGGTGTATGTGTGTGGTTGAAGATAGAATATAATGTAGAATCTTTTCCTCTTTCCCATAAAGAATTAATCAATTCCAAATTTCTTTGAGTAATATAGTCTAAGTGTAGTATATTTTTTTCTTGGATAAGATTAATTTTATAAATATTAGGGATTATGTCTCGTTGCGTATCCTTTAAAAAAGCTAATAACCCACCAATAGCTTGAATTGCCATCTCTTTCTCTTCTAGACCAAAACCCTTCAAATTTGTTATTTGAAAATGACGAGTAATTAACGCATAAGCCTCATCATATAAAAAAACATGATCTTCATAGGTTTTTATGATTGCTTTTGTTAGATCTGTTAAAAGTATAAAAAGCCTTTCATCTTTTTTTAATTCGGGAGGAACAATTAATTCAACGGGATCAAATTGAGAAAGCAAGCTTAGTAATTTTTCCTGCGGATCTTGCTCTTTATATGAAAATTCTGTCGCAACGAATTCTCCTGTAGATATATCAGTAAAAGCAACGCCAAATCCATTTCGTTCTTTTACCATTGACCCAATATAATTATTTTCATTCGATTTTAACAAATTTGGTTCTATTATTGTACCTGGTGAAATTATTCGAGTCACTCCTCGTTTAACAATTCTTCCCTTCACTGTAGCAGGATCTTCTAATTGATCGACTATTACTAACGTTTCACCAAGATTCATAAGGTTGTTAAAATAATTATGACCCGAATGGTGCGGAATTCCTGCTAAAGGAACCTCTCCTCTTTTCGTAAGAGTTATTCCTAAAAGTTTTGAAATTCTTTCTGCATCATTATAGAAGAATTCATAGAAATCACCCATTCGATATGCAATGAGATCCTCTGGAGGAAACCTTTTACGAATAGAATACCAATGTTTCAACATAGGAGTCAGTTTCTTTGGGTCTATTTCCTCCATAGTCAACTTATAGAAAGTTAAATAAAATTAATAGTCAGTATAATCTATTATAACAGTAATTTAATATTAATTGCATTTGTTAATTTTTTAATAACAATTATATAGAAGATAGTTGGGTTTTTTATTATTTTTAAGAGACTTCCAAAATACTAAGAAACTAATAGAGCTAATTTTTTAATATCGCTTTCTCAATGAATTTTACAAGAGTATATTTATTCATTTCTTTAAACGGATAAATTGGTTAAAATTAAAAAAAAAGGAATTTATATCTTTAGAATTTGCTTTTCTAATGTTAAATCATATGCCTCTTTCATGGCTTCTTCATATATCTTTATTTTGAACTTATTATGGAATGGACTTATTTTGCTTCCTAGTTCTGCAGCTTTGCACATTGTTTTTGGAAAGATCCTAATTCCTCGAGCAGTTACCATTAATGTTGCTCTTTGAAATTCTTGCAAAGTATTATCGTCATAACCGCCTAAAAAGCCATCTAAGAAAGCATAGAAGAATATAAATACAAAAATACCTAGTAAAAAGATTATCGCAGTATTAATAATTTTATCTCCCAAAGGCATTGACCAGATTAGTTCCGCTACAAAAAATAAAACAATATAATTCAAAATTGCTGAAATAGCGGGGGTAATGAATGTTTTAAATGGATATATTTTAAATTTAATAATTTTTTTCCGAACTATCAACCATGCAATGATATCCTTAATAAATACAGCTGGAATATACGCCAAAATTACAAAAACCATATCTCTGAAAATTATTACAAATACGTACATAAGTAATACCCGAATTAGTTGTTCAATAATCCATGTTAACATCGCATAACCAGTATGCCCCGTACCTTGGAATACAGGATCAACCAACCAAGAGTAAATACCCCCAATATGAAAAAATAATAATGGTATTAAGAATTTAACTGCGGGAGCGCCATATTCTTCACCAGCAGCTCCTATCAAAAATTTCGCTCCCGTAGCAAAAAGAACGGATATTAAGAAGAAAGCAAAATAATTACCCCATCTAAATGCTTGATATATATATAGTTTTGTTAATGTTTGTTTATTATGAGAACTTGATTCACTATATGCCCCCAATAGTGTATTTGAATAAAGAGTTACAATTTGAACAACCATCCCTAACGTCCATACTAAATTGAACCAACCCAAGTTATTGGAATAGTTGGCTACAAAAATCGATGTTATTATAACTTGTAGAAACCAGCCTATTTGTACAAAACCTTCTCCAATACCTAACTTTGAACCATAACGCAATGATTCTTTTAACTCATCTTTTGAAAAATCAATTCTAAAACATGTTTTTGGTGAAAATCCTTGTTTCTTAAAGACTAAAATGGAAATAAAAAATGTCATCCAAAAATCAAAACATCGAGCAATAGCGTATCCAATTCCTGCTCCTAAGGCTTCCCCGAAAATTGGATTAGCAGCTCCCCATATACGACCTATATAACAGAAAACAACTTGCCCTATCAGTAAAAATACAATTTCCCAAGCAATATACAGAATTAAATAATAATCTGAGCGTTGCATTCCTTGAAAAGTATACATAAATACTAAAAACACTCCTGGATATTGAATAAAAGAGTAAACAATAAAAATCCAGCTCATGTGGGCGAGATTAGTATAGGGGAAAATAAATGAACCAATAAATCCTATTATCGATATTTGAATAATTCCTGTGAAAATTTGCCACCAAACATAAATTTGAATATAGTGAATAGCTTTTCCCGGATTATCAACTCGATATTGGGAGAAATATTTAGCTAATGCATAGCTAGTTCCAAAATCAAATAGTATCCATATTATTTGAAAGAAATTGTAAGCGTAATTATACCACCCCGCAGCTTGTGGATAAGGTTGTATGAATTGAGGCATTATAAAATTAGAGACTAATAATTGTGGTAGAACTAAAATTAATCCAAGGAAAAGTGTAAACAGAAAGCCTCCTAGTTGCCTATGAACTCCAATAACCTCCCATTCATCTTTTAAATCTACATGATCTTCTATCTGTTTCTCTAAAGCCTTCGCGTCCTCTAATCTTTTTCTTTCTTCCTCTTCAGCTCTAATTTTTAAAACTTCAATTGCTTGTTGGTCCATAGCACCTCTAGATTTTCTTTTAACAACAATAAATAGAGCAATAGCTAAAATAACGAGTATAAGTATAATTATCCCAATAATCACTTGCTCTAAAAAATGAGGAACTGGCGAATAAGGCCAAGTGGGATATGAGTGAAAAGATAAATTTAGACTCCCAAATGATAATCCATATAAGAGATAATTGAAATAAGGCCATACTTTAAAATCTAGATTTGCACCTTTTTCCAACCATCCCGCAAATAAGATGATCCTTCCACTTCCTTTTACCCTTTCTAATATCAAAGGATGTCGATATAAGTTAACCTGCAAATTTTTGGATGCAGGATAAACATCCACTATTCTTTCAATTGAGGAATTTAAACTTGCTATTGGAATAATTGTCATATTTTCAGTCTTCATCTCGGGAGCAGAGTTCCAGTCTATATTCTTGGAAATTGGATGACTGGCGTCATTAACAATAGAAAGCATTATCTCTTCGTTTAAATCCTTGTTTGATTCAAATATTGTGTTATCAATCAATTCTAATTCTTCTAACAAAGTAGCGTTGTTGTGTAAATATTGTCCCATAAAAACTATTACACCTCCTCCATCATCAGCAAAATTCGAAATAATTTCTTGTTCTAAACTATTTAACTGCGCATCGAATAGTATAACAATATCAATCCATGAACCAATGGATGATAAAGGTTCACTGTCAGGAACTTGGGATATATTAAAGTTATCTTCATCTATTCCCAAGCTTTGCACAAACAAATCATCGTTTCCTTTACTAATTAGTAATATGTTTTTTACATTACTAGCTTGTCCGAAAGAAGGTTTTATTAAAAAAAATACGAGAATATTACTAACTATTAATGCTAATAGACTTATTACCAGAATTTTTGAGATTTTCTTGTTAGATTTTGACATAATTATCATATAAAATTATTTTAATTTAGCAATTAATAATAAATAGTTCTAAAAAACATTTTTTATTATTGTGTTATAAATGTTTTTCAAGCCATACAAACATATCTTGATATACTTGAGCTCTGCCCTTTTCATTCCATAACTCATGGAGAAATCCATCATATTCTCGATAAGTCTTGTCTTTACTTCCAATTAGTTCGAAAAATTCTTTTGTCTTTTCTTTATCTATAATCTTATCATCACCAGCTTGCATTATTAATACAGGGCATAGTAAATTTGATGCATTATCCATCGCCCATTTTGAAAATCTATCAATTTCTGTAGCCGATTTGGCTGAAATTACTTCAGTTTTATGTTTATCTGCAATATGTTGTCGTAAGATTTTTAAATCACTTGTTAATTGATTCTGATCAATAATATTATCTAATATCTTGTTAGGAGCTAATTTAACAAGAGTTTTTGATAGTGATTTTACAACTTTTTTTCCCATTGATAGTTTTAAAAACATACCTAAAAGTGGTGAGGAAACTAATACTCCTGATAATTTCGGGTGATGTATTGCAAAAATTAGACTTACTAAACCTCCAAAAGAATGACCCATCAAAAATATTTTTTTTTCTCCTGCAATTTCACGGATTAAGTCCATAAAAAGAAGTGTGTCTTTTTGGATATGATCCATGCTCTCTATATGTCCTGGAATATCTCCCTCATTCCTCCAATGCCCTCTTACATCAAATGCATAAATGGCATATCCTTTATCAGTGAAATATTCCGCAAGATTTTTTAATCTATCAGAATGAGTTCCCCATCCATGAATTGCTATGATAAAAGCTTTAATTTCTCCAGAATCAGGCACCCAATATTGATAGAATAATTTTTTCAATTCCCGTCCTTCAAAATATCCGGTTTCATTTTTCATATTTATATCACCTAGACTTATAAATGAGCATTTTTGGGTTAATGATAATTTATAATATCTACAACTTCTTAATATTATTGCTTTAATGAATTGATAATTAAATTTCCATTTAAAAATAATACTCATAATAGAAATTTAAAAAAATTTTTATATTATTGGATAAACATCATAATAAATAATATCTACCTAATTTTCTGGGGTTTTATATTTTGAGTGAAACAGAAAATATTGAAATCACAATCCATGGTAGAGGGGGAATGGGAGTTGTTACATGTGTGGAAATAATTGCAGAAGCTGCTTATTTAAGTGGTAATTTTGTTGATGTACACGCATATCCTTCATTTGGAGCTGAAAGAAGAGGCGCTCCCGTTCAAGCGTATGCTAAACTCTCTAGAACGGATACTATATGGGATAGAGCTCAAATAGAAAACCCAAATGTTTTGATAATATTTGACGAGACAGTTTTAAATCAAGAAATTGCCTCTTCTCTTAGGCAAGATGGATTTTTTATTATTAATTCTGAAAAGGATCCTGAATTTTTTGTCAAGAAATTTGACTTAAGTAGTGATACCAAAATAGTTGCCGCAGATATTAGTAAACTAGCGATAGAGAAAGATCTAACTATTGAGGGAAATCCAGTAATTAATACTCCTATTCTTGGTTTACTTTTAAAAGCAATACCAGATTTAAACTTGGACAATTTAAAAACAGTTGTTGTTAAACGCATGGGAGAAAAATTGGGTGGACTTAACTTTGAATTAATTGAACAAGGCTATAATTTAGCTAAAATCTTGTGATTTCCTTAATTAGAATATGATTAATTAACTGGTAATTTTACAATAAAAGTACTACCCTTATTTCTACCTTCTGATTGTGCTCTAATATTACCTCCATGTAAATCTACTATTTCTTTTGATATAAATAATCCAAGCCCAGAACCTCGAATATCCATATATACTAATTCATTTCCGTACCTTTCAATCTTGCCAAATCTAGTAAAAAGAATCTTCATTTCTTCTTTGGTTAATCCTACACCAGTGTCTGTTATAGTTATAATTGCCTGATTATCATTTTTTTCCAAATTAACCTTGATTATTCCGTTAGGTGGTGTATTTTTTATAGCATTAGATAATAAATTCATTATCACTTGCTCAATTCTAATTTTATCAATATTTAGGTAAAAAGTATCTAGAATGTTTAATTTAAGAGTTATTTTTCTCTCTTTTCCAAAATACTCCATCTCCTTAGAACATTCTCTAAGTAGTTCAGATAAATCAATTTTTTGTTTTTGTAATTTGAATTTGTCATATTCCATCCTCGAAATATTAATTAAATTATCTACTAGATATTTTAATCTATCTCCACCTTTTTCGATTAATTTAATTATTTCTAATTGTTCATTGTCTAGTTTATTTTTATATAGGCTTGAGAAGAGTTCTGCTCCCCCACAAACAGTTGCAATGGGTGTTTTTAATTCATGAGCAACTCTAGATATTAAATTCTTTCTAATCTGGTCAAGCTCCTTCAATTTTGCAATTTCTTCATTAATTAGGGACTCTGCTTGCTTTCGTTTTGTGATATCGCTGAATAACGCTTGTATAAAGTATTCATTTTCTACGCGTATTAAGGATGCTTGTAAATTTACCCAGATTAAACTCCCATCCTTTTTATACATTTGTAAGTCAATTCGATGAACTTTTTCTCCTTTTATAAACTTTTTAAAGAGAGTCATAAGTGTTGCTAAATAATCTGTATGGATTGCTGAAATCTTATGAAATTTTTTACCTTCTAAATCTGCTTTTGTATATCCAAACAAAGTTTCTGTTTGAGGATTACATTCCACAATTTTTCCTTTAGAGTCTATTAGAACAGTAGAAAAAGGTGTGTTTTCATAAAGATAACGATATTTCTTTTCAGATTCTAAAAATTTCCTTTCTGCCTCTACTTTATCAGTAATATCAATAATCGTAATAAAGTCGGCAGATTTTCCTTCATAATTAATAGTTTTTGAAAAAAGTTCTCCATAAATTAATTCTCCTGTCTTTTTAAAACCTCTAAATTGGTAATGATTTATGACATCCATTTCGCCATTCTGCTTTCTTTTTGCCTGCTCAGCAACCATTTGTTTATCTTCAGGATGAACCATATCAAGAAATTCTCCCGGTCCCCAATCTTTCATTTCTTCTGGAGTTCTTCCTCCAATCGCTGCGAATCTTTGATTAACATATTTAAACTTTCCATCTTGTAAAATTCCTATCCCTATTAATGATTGTTCAGCAATATTTCTGAATTTTTCTTCAGACTCTTTTAATTCACGTTCTAAAATGAATTTTTCTGTAATATCAATAAAAGTACCATCAATTCTAATTGGATTTCCCTTTTTATCTCGAATTAAATGAGAGTTTAATTCAACTACAATTTTTCTTCCATCTTTAGTTAATGCTAAACATTCATAATTTTTCATCATATCATTTTTTAATATATGTTTTAAATAAACATCCCTTTGTTCTGGATATTGCCAAAATACTCTAACATTTTTACCTCTCAAATCTTCTGATGGGTCATATCCCATAATTATATTATGTGCTTGATTATGATTGAGCATTTGACCATCTATAGTAACTTGATAAAATCCTACATCCAAATTATCAATTAGATTACGATATTTTAACTCAGATTCTTTTAATTTTTCTTCAAATACTTTTCCTTCAGTAACATCTTCAGTTTGAACTAAAACTAAATCTGGTCCAACATAGCCATAGTTTACTAAAAGATATTTTTCCTCATTAATAAATTCAAATCGATATTTCATCTCTCTCAAGATGCTTGTTTTTTCATTAAAACATTTATGTAAGGCATTTAGAATATCTGGTCTGTCTTTATATTGCTCAGAAGCCTTATGACCTAGCATACTCACAACATTACCATGAGTAAATTTTTCAGCAGCTTTATTAAAATCAATGAACACAAAATCATTACTTATTTTTTTCCATGTATAAGTAGCAGTTGGACCTTCTTTATAGAGCGCTCTAAAAAATTCTTCCGAATCTCTTAATCGTAATTCTGCTTTCTTGCGCTCAGTAATATTTTTGCCAAATCCTAATATTGCATAAACTATATTATTTTTTTTTAATGGAATACCATAAGTCTCAATATATATGAAATTGCCATTTTTTACTTTTACTTTATATTCCTCGCGTTTTGATTGTTTTCCCGTTTTTATTAATTCTTTCACGACTCTATATGCTTTTTCTATATCATCTTCTTCAAGAATATCTAAAAATTTAATATGTGGTATTTCTTCTCTTTCATAACCTAAGGTTAGTAATGTAAGATCATTAGCATCTAGAAAATTTCCAGTTAAATCATTTACATAAATTAGATCTAAAGAACGATCAAACAAATCCTTATAGGTTCCTCGTATTTCATCCCTATTATACGTCATTTAATAATCTCCTTTTAATTATATTTATTTTTATATTTTTATTGGCAATTTTATTGTAAATGTACTACCTTTATCCCTCCCGGCAGATTTTGCCCAAATCTGGCCTTCGTGAAGATCTATTATTTCTTTTGAAATATATAATCCAAGTCCAGTTCCTTGAATATCGATATGTTCTAAACCATTTCCGTATCTCTCTATCTTACCAAATCTAGTAAATAATTTATTTATTTCTTCTTTAGTTAGACCAATTCCATTATCACTTATTATTAATTCTGCACAATTATCTTTTTTTAGAGATTTTACAATAATTTTTCCATTAGGAGGCGTATTTTTTATTGCATTTGACAAAAGATTTAGTATTACTTGTTCAATTCTTATTTTATCAAATTCTAAAAATAAATCATCCATAAGGTCAAGTTCCAAATTTAATTCTCGTTTTTTTAGAAGATACTTCAGTTCTTTCGTACAATCTCTTATTACTTGACTGAAGTCATTTATATCCTTCTTTAATTCTAATTTTTTGTATTCTATTCTTGTAATATCAACCAAATTATCAACTAAGTATTTTAATCTTTTACCTCCTTTTTCGATCATTTCAAGAAGTTCTTTTGTATCACCTTTAAATTCTTCTATATATACATCTAAAAGAAGTTCAGAGGCACCACAAACAGATACGAGAGGAGTTTTCAGTTCATGTGAAACTCTAGATATTAAATCCGTCCTAATCTGATCTAACTCTTTTAATTTTATAATTTCTTCTTCGATAAGAAGATCTGCATTTCTTTGTTCAGTAATGTCAGTTATAATTGTTTGTAGTAAGACATTATCGCCTAATTTGACTAAAGCAGATTGATATCTAATCCAAATTGATTGTCCATCCTTCTTATATAACTCCATCTCCAATGGCGATAGATTCTCACCCTTCAAAACTTTTTGGAATCGATTAAGCAATATGGGTATATATTTCGGATTAATTGCTGGAAGATTTTTGAATTCAATACCAATTAATTCGTCTCTACGATAACCAAGTAACTTTTCAATTGCGGGATTACAATAAATAAGTATTCCTTGTTGGTCAATTAGAACAATTGAAAATGGTACAGATTCAATTAAATTCCGATATCTTTCTTCAGATTCTTTTAATTTTTGCTCTGCAATTTTTCTATTTGTAATATCATTAATGAATGCAAATGAGCCCTTGAACTCTCCATTTTCATTCAAAATTGGAGCAGCATTTATACTTGTGCTTAATAGAGTTCCATCTTTTTTTATAAAATCAAGTTCATATGTATCTTTCAAACCCTTCTCCCGTCTTTCACGATAACTAGATATCAAATCTATCATTGAGTCTTCTAAAAAAAAATATAAATTTTTACCCATTATCTCATCTCGAGTATATCCAAGCATTTCACATATTTTTGGATTAACGAAGATTGTATCATCATTTTCATCCACTGCCCACACACCTTCTTGAGCATTCTCTACTAAGTTCCTGTACTTTTCTTCAGATTCTTTTAATCTCTGCTGCGCTTCTTTTTGTGCTGAAATATCCATTAATATAATTTGTATAAATTCTTTTTTTCCAATTATTATTCTTGAGGCTGTAGCATAACACCATATTATCTCACCTATTGTTCGATGGATTGGAAATTCAAAATTTATTGTTTTTCCATTCTTAATAATTTCAGTAAATATATTGTTAAATAAAGCAATTAGAGGTTTATCTTTCTCATGATAAGACCAAAATTCTCTATAATTTTTTCTAATATAATCTTCCAATGTGTGGGTTGAAAGTAAATTACTTGTAGCACTATTGCAATCAATTAAATTGCCTTCTAAATCAAATAGTCCAATGGGGTAAGGAGCCTTATTAAATAATTGATGGTATTTTTGTTCTGATTCCTTTAACATTTTTTCTGTCAAAATGCGAACTGTAATATCACGAACGATACCTTGTATTAATTGTTTCCCACCCACATCAATTAAACTTGATGATACTTCGGCTAGGAATATTTTCCCATTTTTCCTTTTAAAACTAATTTCAAACCTTATAATTCCTTTTTTTGAAATTTCTTCAAAAGCTCTTTTTGATTTTTCGAGTTCACCTATTGGATAAAGTTCGGAAATTTTTAATTTTAATATCTCTGATCTTGTATACCCAAATTGTTCTAAAGCTTTATGATTAACATCTATAATATTCCCTTCTAAATCATGAAGAAAAATTGCATCATTTGAGTAATGGAAGAGAGCACTATATCTTTCTTCAGATTCCATTAACTTCATTTCCGCTTTTTTACGTTTTGTTATATCTCTTGCTATAATTAGAAATTTTGGTTTTCTATCTTTGTCTTTATAAATTGATCCATTATTTCCTGCCCAAATATAATACCCGTCTTTATGTCTAATTCTCACCTCTGCAAAAGCTTCACCCTTTTCTGTAGCCTCTTTAAATGTCTGAAATACTTTTTCACGATCGTCTGGATGAATAAAATTGATAGCATTTTTCCCTATAAGTTCTTCCTTTTTATATCCCATTATTTTATTATGCACTTTTTCGTTGACATATTCAAAATTCATATTCATATTAATGATCGAAATTAAATCCATAGCATTTTCAGATATGAAACGATACTTTTCTTCAGATTCTCTTAATTCCTGAGTCCTTAGATTCACTAGTTTTCCTAATTCAAGTCTAAATTTTTCTTCCTCTTCTTTTCTCTTAGTAACGTCGCGAAATATCCCATAGAATCCGATTTTATTCCCTTTCGAATCAGATTTTAAATATACAGAAGTTTCACCAATAATTTTTTCTCCAGTTTTATTCTTAAATTGATATTCAAAATCAGTTAAAGGTTCACCCGTTTTGTAAACTGTATTAAAACCTTCAAACACTTTTTTTCTATTTGTTTCATCCGCAATAAATTTATAATTTAAACCAAATAATTCTTCTTTCGAATATCCAGTAATTTTGCATAATGATTCGTTAAAGTATGTAAAATTACCTTTCAAATCGACTTCAAAGTAGCATTCTTTAATGCTCTCAATTACTTGTACAAATTTATCTTTAGAAAACTCCACTTTTGGCTTAACCAGCTATTTTGTTATAATTCCTAAAAAACATTAATCTTCAGAAGGTATGTTAAAACTCTTAAAATGTATTTATTTTTTTTATGAAATTAATGAAATATTAAGTATTTATTTTTTATTTAAAAGTAAATATTATCTTTTACTTAATATTCCTTACTTGGGTTAATATTTTTAATATCATTTTTAATGAACTAAGTGGTATTTACTTTATAGTTTTATTTTTATAAATGATAAGAATTAAAAACTTATCTGCGTTTGATTTCATACAGAATCTGACTTATAACTGTTTTTGATGTATAAATGACAGACTCAAAAAAAGATTATCAAAAAATATTAGGCTCAGTTCAAAAACCAGTAATTGGGGAAGCTGGTGAAACTGGAACTTGGAGTGCAAAAAAACCTATAATCGATTTAAATAAATGCATTCCAGTTAAATCTGGAAAACCTAGCTGCTTTAATTGTTGGCTTTATTGCCCAGAGGCTGTTGTAACGAGAACAATTCCCCCTCGAATTGATTTGGTATATTGTAAGGGATGTGGAATTTGTATGGAAGAATGTCCAGTAAAAGCTATAACAATGGAGGAGGTGAAATCTGAATGACAGTGATTAACGAAAAAAAGAACCTTATTGATGAGAATATAAAGATTTTAACTGGAAATCATGCAGCTGCCCATGCCTTTAGACAAGCTAAAGTTGGAGTTATTTCTGCTTATCCAATTACACCTCAAAGCCCTGTGGTTGAAAAAATTGCTGAATTTATACATGAAGGAAAATTAAAAGCTAATTTTGTAAAAGTAGAGTCTGAACATTCCGCGTTAGCAGTATGTTGTGCTGCTTCAGCTACAGGCTCGAGAGTTGGGACAGCAACATCTTCTCATGGTTTAGAATTAATGTATGAAATGTTACCTTGGGCAGCGGGAAATAGATTACCTATCATAATTAATCTCGCAACAAGATCGCTTGGAGCACCATGGTCAGTCTGGACCGACCATTCTGATTTTATAACAATTAGAGATGTTGGGTGGATTCAATTTATGTGTGAAAATAATCAAGAAATCTATGATACAAATCTTCAAGCATTTAAAATTGCTGAAGATCCTCGTGTATTTCTACCCGTAATAGTTGCTTATGATGGTTATATACTAAGCCATACAATGATGCCTGTTAAATTAGAAAATCAGGAGAAAATTGATGACTTTTTACCACCTCTTAAACACCATATTAATTTATCTGATATATCACAAGTAAAAGGAATTGATCCAGTAACCACACCTCACATTATTAAAAGAGCAGAAGGAATAGTTCCTGGTTATTATGAATATAGATATGCCCTTCAAAAATCATTAGAGAATTCAATTGATATCATTAAAGAGGTTCATGATGAATTTGCTAGAAAATTTGGGAGATCTTATGGAAATGGGATATATAAAACAATTCAAACTCAAGATGCTGATACAATCATTTTTGCTATGGGATCAGTTGCATCTCAAGCTCGAGTTGCTATAAAAAAACTGAGAGCAGAAGGATTAAAGATTGGAGTAGTAAGTCTTAGACTATTTAGACCATATCCATGGGAAGAATTGAGGGAATTTTTCAAAGATAAAAAAAACATCATAGTCTTTGATAGAGATATTGGATATGGATATGAGGGAGTCTTATCTTATGAATTAAAATCTGCGCTTTACGGTATTAAAAATCCTCCAAGAATCAAGGGATTCATTGTTGGTTTAGGTGGTAGAGATGTAAAAACAGAGCATATAATTAATGGTGTTCATAAAGCTTTGGATGAATTCAAAAAAGGTATTTTTACTAATAAAACTGATTTTTTAGGATTGAACTTAGAGGAATTAAGAGATTATGACGAATCAACATATTTTAGAGGAGGATGAGATGATATGGTGAGTGTTATGGATCTTCCCGAAGAAGAATTTATTTTTCCAGGCACTCGTGCTTGTGCGGGTTGCGGGATGGCGTTGATCTATAGAATTGCACTTAAAGCTTTAGGACCTAAAACAATTATAACTGTCCCAGCATCTTGTTTAACAGTATTACATGGTATGCAAGGATTTTGCTCCACGAAAATTTCTGTTTATCACACACCATTCGCAACAACAGGAGCTTCAGCATCTGGAATATTAGCTTCATTAGAAGATAAAGGTTTGGCAGATGAAATTACGGTTCTTGCTTTTGCAGGAGATGGAGGTACAACAGATATAGGTATACAAGCTCTAAGTGGTGCGGCAGAAAGAGAAACTAATTTTATTTATGCATGTTATGATAATGAAGCGTATATGAATACAGGTGTTCAAAGAAGTGGGTCAACTCCACTAGGAGTTCAAACGACAACGACTCCTGAAGGAAAATTAGGTCATAAAAAAAACATGCCGAAAATATTAGAAGCCCATGGAATTCCCTATGTAGCTACAGGTAATGCCGCATACCCACTTGATTTATTTGAGAAATTTAAAAAGGCTAAAGATATAAAGAGAACAAAGTATATTCATATTCTATCACCTTGTCCTCCCGGTTGGGGATATGAGCCAAAAGATACTATTTTAATTGGAAGATTAGCAAATGAAACGGGATTTTGGCCTCTCTATGAAGTTGTTAATGGACTATTTGAATTATCAAAATCAAGTAAAAGATATTTGGACTCATCAAAGCGGAAACCAATATCGGAATATTTGAAAGTTCAAAAAAGATTTAAATCTATTGATGAAAAGACAGTAAAAATATATGAAACTTATATCTCTAATATGTGGAAAGAAATACAAAAAAGACTTAAAACCACTTAAACCTAAAAAGAATTATCAATACTAAATCTATATTTTTCTGAGTTTTTGTATAAGTTATTTTTAGAAAAAAATAAAAACTTATTTTAGATAAGATAATAAGATAAATAATGCTGAGAACATTCATATATGATGACTCTAAATCTCAATGGATTGAAGAAGAAATTCGTCTCTTATCATACGATATCTTTGCAATTTTGGATGAAGAAAAAGAAATCATCTATCTTTGGAGTGGCCCAAAAAGTAATAAAGCTAAATTTCGGAAAGGATATAGTCAAATTAAAGAATTCATATCTAACTTCCCCGCTTTAAAAATCCAGATTGTTATGGCAAAAAAGAATTTTCCCGATGAGATACAAAATAAGCTTGAAGCGTTATTAGAATCTATAAAATTAGGAAAGGATAGAATTTTGAAATTTAGCAGATTTTCAACATTACATATTTACAGCATTTCAATAATTGCTATCATAATTTTACCTATCTTATCTTTTTTAAATTTAATTACATCTTTATTTTGGACAGTATATAATGAAAACTATCAAGTAACTAATACAATATACAATATTTGGATTAATAATTCGAAAATTTTAACAATTATTTCACTCCTTTTCTTTTCTATTAATATAGTATTAGGAGTAGTTGAAAATGAAAGTCAAGTTATTATATTTTCTTTAATTGGTGTAATTATTTCTGTTGGATTAATATTATATTTAAACCAAGGGATTTTTTTATTTTTATTTCAAGTAGGATCAACCTTAACTAATTACTTAATCTCACAAAATGATCTTATCATCTTTTTACTACTAAATTTAAGTGCAATACTGATTTTTGAAATTCCAAATATATATAAACTAATATCTTTTTTCAAAACCTATAGAAAATTCATTTTTTAGCTGAAAAAAGTGTGGAAGTCGCAAAACTTCTTACTAGAATAGATAAGGAAGATCTCAGAATACTTATGGCAATTGAAATTGGAATGAAGAGATCAGAATTTGTAACAGTAAATAATATTAAATTTTATTCAAGGTATAAGATGGAAGAGACACTCTTTCGGCTGAAAAAGGTTCATAAACTTGGTTTAATAATTAGAGATTCCTCCAAGCATGAAATTGCTTATACACTTAATTCTAAGGCATATGATTTACTTGCTTTACATGCCTTAGTTGAAAAAAAAATAATTAGTCAATTGGGGCCTCTAATAGGTAAAGGCAAAGAATCAGATGTATATGGTTGTATGGATGATAATGAAAACGTTTATGCTGCTAAATTTTATCGTATGGGGAGAACAAGCTTTAAAAATATCAAACAATTAAGAGACATTATTGGAGAAAGAGGACACCTCTCTTGGCTTTATGTAAATAGACTTGCTGCCAAAAAAGAGTATGAAGCTCTTGAGAAAATATATGAACTCAAATTGGATACTCCAAAACCAATAGGATATAACAGACATATAATCATTATGTCATATTTGAGAGGAAAAGAATTAATTTACATAAAAAATATTAAAAATCCTTTGAAAATTTTCAAAAGAATTATAAAGCAACTTAAAATAATCTATAAAAAAGCAAAAATGATACATGGAGATTTAGGGGAATTTAATATTGTTTTAGATGAAAAAGGAACCATTCTAATAATTGATTGGTTGCAGTGGGTATCAACAGACCATCCTAATGCTAATTCACTTTTAGAAAGAGATATTGAAAATGTCTGTAACTATTTTCAAAAAAAATTTAATATTGAAAGTAATATAGACGAAATTATTAGTTCTTTTTATAAAAACTGAATTTAATTTAATTGATCTTTTAATAACTTTCCTTGAATTATAAAATCTTCTAGATTTTCTTTTTCTATTACTTCTATTTCTTTAATCTCGGGTTTTAATATTTTTAATAACAGTTCTAATTCTAATTTTTTCTTTAATATTGAAAAATTATAATCAGCATTATTTTTACTTACCCTAAACGATTCTGTGATTCCAATTTGAATATGAGGTAAATTTTGGAAAGAAGTAAGTGAAAAAATTGAATCAAAGATATTCTCTCTGAAAGGTAAATGTTCCATATCTGACAAAATCAAATTTAAAGCATACTTCTTATATTTATAATTAATAACCTTGGATTTGAATCTCAATAACATATTCCAAGAGATATCTACTGCTACGTAATTACCCTTTATTTCTTCTTGCTTCTTTATTGATTTTGTAATATATTCAAAAAATAAACCAGTACCACAACCCATATCTATAATAATTTTACCATTTGCTTTGTAGTTTTTTAATACAATTTCATATTTTTCTTCTTGTATTGCTTTATATCTTTTATCATAAAAATGTGATGATGAGTTGTATTTTTCGATTATGCTTTTCTTTTTATTTTGATTTTTAGAGTGTTCTTCCAACGATGATAACCAAATAAATTTTAACTCTTGTTTTTAATGTCGTAAGGTTTTAATTCAAAAAATTCTATCTTTAAATTATGTTTTTAATAAATACTATAATAATTTTTTTGATATAAGTATTAAAAATGTCAAGTAAAAATAATAATCAACAGAGATCTAAAAATCCTTTACAAATTTTACAAAATAGTCAAGGTTCTATAATTTTGCTTAGATTAAAAGATGGGACTGAATATAGGGGATTATTAAAGGAAATTGACGCTTACATGAACATGATTTTAGAAGACGCAACCGAACTTTTAGAAGGGACGCCTGTAGCTAAATATAACGAGATATTTATTCGAGGTAATAACCTCTTATTTATTAAACCAGACGCTTCTCAAATTACATAGATACTATAAGGTATTTTTGTTAGCTACTCCCTTATATTTAACATTTAATTTCCTAAACTAGTGAATTTATGATCTAGAATAGTATTATTAACTCAATAATTTTGGAATTACTTCATTATTTCTAATTATTGCATAAGATGCCGGATTTGGAGAATAAGATCCTCGATAATTTGCTGATGAAAATATAGATAACAATCTATTATTAAAAAACCATCGATATCCTTCAGGAAAGTATTCATGTGCTCTAATTAGGTACTTAAGATTGTTATATTTCATAAAATTCTCAAAAATATCATTTCCGAAAAATTTAATTCCTGGACCCCTAAAACTGTCAGAAAAACCTTCTAATCCAGATTTAGGGTCATTCCACATAATTTGATAAATCCATTGTCCATTTGAAGTGAATACTTCTCTAAAATCTTTGCATTTTTGACCTTGTAGTTTCTTTAAAATGTCATTATCTTCTGGAATCCCTCCGTGTAAGCATAATACTTCTTTATTAACTAATGCACATATTGGTAATACATTATAAATACTTAAAATTTCCTTGAATTTACTTTGATCATTGAATCTAGAAATAAAATCTTGATAAAACCCGTAGTATTCATTTATTTCTAAATTTTCATGATTTCCTCTTAATAAATAATATTTTGAAGAGAAAAGAATCTTCAACGCTAAAACGATCAATAAACATTCAAATTGCTTTGATCCACGATCGACAAAATCTCCTAAAAAAATGACGATTTTCGGGTTATTATGATTAATAGTTTCAATTAATCTCATTAATGTCTCCAAATTTCCATGTATATCCCCTATTACATAAACTTCCTCAGCAATTTCTTTAAAACTAAATTCTAAGAGTAAATTTTCCTGTTCTAAAATATTTTTAGCCATCTTTAAGATATTTGAAATAATATCAAATTTTAAAGTAGAGATTTTCTGTGGTTGGCTTATTAACTCAGATAAAACTGAATTTTCAATTAAATTCAAAATTGATCTAATTGTTTTCCTTTAATTATATTTTTAATAACTCTATTATTTTTATTATAGTTTCTTTTATTTTTATAAATAAAGGAATTTAAAATATATAGTTAAATTTCAATGAAAGATTCGTTAATTCATAAATTAGTAACTCATATTGAGAAACACATTGAGAGTTTTGAAAATGAAAAATTTCTTGAAAAAAATAAGAGTCGGAATCTTGGAATAATATATACTCCAAACCAAGTTGTAGATTACATAGTATCTAATATCTTTAGAATCTATTTTGAAAGATATGTATCTTTTAATAAAAAAATTAAAGATAAACCAAATTTGAAAGAAAAATTTCTTTCAGTAATTAAAAATCAGAAAACTAAAGAGAATTTAATTAAAATAATTAAAAATATAAGGATACTAGACCCTTCTTGTGGCTCTGGGAGATTTTTACTATCAGTAGCTGAAAAATTATATCAATTGCATAGAATTTTAGAGCCAAATTTCTCTGATTTTGACATAAAAAAAGCAATAATTGAAAAAAATCTTTATGGTATTGAAATTGATCACTCTGCTATTATTATCTCAAAACTAAGGTTAATTAAATGGTTTCTGTCTTCTAATGAAAATGATGTCATATTTGACACTTCTTATTTAGAGAGTATAAATCTTAAAAATGTTGACCAAATCGTTGAGAAATTAGAACTAAATTTCAATTTATTTAACTTAGATTTTCTTTTAGAATTTAGCTCTGATAAATTCGATATAATAATTGGTAATCCCCCTTATGTAGAAAATAAAAAGATAAAAGATATTGAATTTAAAAAAAAGCTAACTAAAAGATTTAATACCGCTTATAGACTATTCGATCTCTCTGTAGTCTTTATAGAAAAATCATTTGAATTATTGAAATCAAATTCTGGATGCCTCTCTATGCTAACAACGAATAAGTTTTTATCAGCAGATTACGGTATTCGAATTAGAAAATTACTTATCAATAATACTACGCTTAAAGAAATCATCAATATCTCATCAATACCCATCTTTAAGAAAACAGCTGCGTATCCAATAATAATATCTTTTAAGAAGGAACAACCAAATGAAAATAATATTATCATAATAAAACATTACATAAAACTAAATGACTTTCTAGAAAATCTTAAAGTTAAATCCAACTTTATACCTCAAAGCTTAATAAAAAAAATTCCTGCACTTGTATTTCCCATTTTTGGCAACTTTAATTTAATAAATTATTTGTATACAAATTTTATACCTTTTTCAAAAACTTTTAAGGATTTAAAATTATATTATCGACCATTTGGGTTCTTAAATTGGGCTAAACATCTTAATAATTTAAAAAATTTTAGGAAGTCTGATAAAGATTTATTGTTAGTAGGAACAGGTAATGTTGGGAGATATTACATAAAATTTGAAAAACCAATTAAAATTGCAGGAAAGAACTTAAAAGTTTCATATTTTCAATTTAACAAAGAATACGAAAAAGTTTGGGTCGTATTGAAGAGTGAGAAATTAATTTTTAGAGAAATTGATAAACATTTAACATGGGTTTATGATCCTGGCTTATTTGCGAATGTAACAGGATTATATCTTGTTCATTTACCCTCAATAAAAAGAGATACACTGTTTTGTATTCTAACAATAATGAATTCAGAATTGATGGATTTAACCTTTAGATCTTTATTTGGAACTCTTCATATGTCTGGTGGTTATTTAAGATATAATGGTAGTTTTATTAAAAGATTACCAATGCCAAATAAATTTCCTGTGTTTCTATCGCAACTGGGAAAAATATTACAACTGATCTCACAATTAAGATATGATTTTAACGCACATAGGTTTGAAATCGTTAATAATCCAGAGTTAGAAGGAATTAAAAATAAGTATTATAAGGACCTAAATAGATATTTTAACTTTTTCAACAGATTAAGTAATTCTTTAGTGAAATTATTATATCTTGATGACTTCTATTTAAAATCTAATTTAGATTATTATATATTAAGAGAAATGTTAGATTTAAAAATAGAACCACAAAAAGTTCCATATAAATTTTTAATTCCCCGATTTGATATAAAAAATTATGAACTATATCAATTAAATGAATTAGATGACATTTTAGCTGAAATAAACAAATTATATAACCAACTTTATAATAATATGGATATATTAAATCAGATAGACGATATAATAAAAAACAATTTGAGCTAAATTGTAATTATTATCTAATTTTTCTTTAACTAAAATCGAATTAAAATTAAATTTTAACAAAGATTATATAATTTAAAATATCAATATGTAAAAATCAATTAAAATTGTGAATGAGAATTATGGCTAAAAAAAAAATTGTTCCGAGCGAAGAAGAGGAAGAGGAATTTGAAGTTCCAAATGGAAAAGCTGATGAAGAGGGAGATGAAGTTTTAGATTTATCCGATTGGAATGATGATTTAGAAAATGATGTTGAGTATGATCTCAGTAAAATTAAAGATGATATGTTAGCAGATGAAACAGAAGAGGAAGAATTCGGTATGGAAGTTGATGATGTTGTTAAGTTGTTGCGAGATGTAAAATGTAAGCCTTGCCCAGGTTTAAGAAGCAAACCAGATTGTAAAGTTGCTCATGATTATGGGTGTCCAAAACCAAAGATGCCATAAAAATTATTATTTTATTTTTTTATTATTTAATCATGTAATTCACTTTTTAATTTTATTTTGAAGTGAAATAAATTGGTTTCAAATACTTTAAAACGCACAGTTTTAATTTTTATTGATTTATTATTTAGCTGGTATATTTGGGAAGTAAATATATGGTTAGGAAATCCATGCTATACAACAGCCTTCTCGAGCTGTTTTATATTATCCGTAACAACATTTTTAATTGTGTATACTCCCTTCGAGATTTATTGGTCTTTTAGAGATCTCTGGTTTGATCGGTGGAGAAAACTTTTTCTCAAGGATTTAGAGGTTTCAAATATCAAAATTAATGTTTCTGATGGATTTTTATCGGCAAATCTGGTAAAAAATCGAGAACAAGCCAAAATTGATTCAAAAAATGCAATAATTATAATTTGTCATGGGTTTTCTGACACAAAGGAAACACTTCAGTATTATTATTTTCCATTGGCTTATCAAGGTTATAATGTATTAACGTACGATGCTAGAGGTACAGGAAAATCTAAAAAAACCGGAAAAAGAAGTGAATTTTTAAAAAGAATTGAAGACTTTAAAAAGATAATTGAATGGGTTAAAAATCAAGAAGAATTTGCCAGTATGAAAATTTGTTGTATCGGTTTTAGCATAGGAGCTATTACAGTCTTAAGTGGAGGGATTTTAGATAAAAAAATTGAAAAAATTATAGCAATTTCTTCAATGTCTTATTATAAACAAAATATTTCTAAATATAATCCTATAATTATGTTAAGTTATTTATTAAAAGGAGTAAAATTATTTCCAAATGAAGAAGAAAACAATCGTTTATCACCTTTTCTAATGATAAAAAATGCAAAAAAAGAGTTGACAATCGAAGAATGGAAAAAACTTTCTAATAAGGTTATGCTAATTCATTGTAAAAATGATAGAGTAATTAAATTCAAAAATTTTAAAGAAAATAAGAGAATCTTAGAATCTCAAGAGAAGAATATACTTATATTAAAGAAAGGTGGGCATTCATTGAAGAAAAACGAATGTATCTTGGTTGGAGCAACTCTTAATTTCTTAAATTTATAATCTTTACTTTTTCTAGTTCATTTAGGATATTATTATACAAAAGCTTTCGATTAGAAATATCTAATAATACCTTTAACGTATTATTATTCATTTTAGGCAATAATTTTATTCCAATCTGAAAAATTGATGATTTTATTATAATTTTTAACTATACATGTAAATAATACACAACCTATGCAAAACATATTTACAAAATCCTCTATAGTTAAATTTAACAGCGTACAGTTTTTTTCTGAGAATCCTATTCCGCGCTCTACTTCAATTTGACCATCATAACCAGACAAATTAACTACAAAATCTTGTTTATTCAATTTTTTTCTATTAATAAATTCTTCTCGGGCAATTCTAGCTAACCCCCCAATAGGGATAACTTCACCCTCTCTTTGAGCTAAATAGATCCGTAAATCAAATGTATGTTTTCCTCCTCGCCAATCTATTAATGAGAAATCAGCCATCTCTTGAATTGTGTATGGGAAAGGGTCACGGTTTTTCATAAATTTAGCAAAAAATTCCTTTTTACTTTCTTCAACAATATTTTTAATATCAAGAGGTTCTTCATCCTCAGAAACGGGAATGACTCCAGCTCCACCAGAACCCCCACTAGGTTTAATAATAAAAGGTTTCTTATATTCATTTATGAGATATATGAGCTTTTTTATTAAATCCTTCTCAGTATAAGCTTTCATAAATAAAAGATATCTAAGATTATACTTTTTGAGAATATCTTTACTCAAAAAGCTTGCTAAATATGTTAAAGATTTATCATCAGTAACTTTGAATATAGGATTCACCAAAATTGAATTTATTTTATGGAAATCATTTTTAATTAATTTTGAGAAATTTTTACTCTTGAAACGTCTTGTAATACCATCTCCTATTAAAACACCGACCTCTTCCCCTTTATATTTAATCCAATTATTAAAAAATGAAAGAGATGTGGATAAATGTCTATAATCAGCGATTAAAAAAACGACTTCGGCTTTAAAGTTTTTATCGTAATTATCTGTATTAAAAATTTTTACAGAATGTCCATTAGCTTTAAGTTTTTTTCTAAAATATTCTATCATTATTACTTTTTCATGAATCAATCCATCATCAACAGTTACTCCAACAAGTACAAGCACTTTATTGATATTTCTCTTATTTCTTTTTAATGCCTGATTAATAGCTTCTAAATATCCATCATATAAAAAAGCTTGTTGTTTTTCGGTAATAATTGAAAGACCTCGGTGAGATCCTCCATTGGTTTCTAAAAGAAAAAATTTTTTCCCTTCAGGTTCATCTGATACCATGAAATCAATACTCCCTGCATAAAATGAGTCAGTACAATTCAAAATATTATCCTTGCTTTTTTTCATCGTTTCTAAAGCTCTATTCCTTACTTCATCAGTAAAGCTATCTTCCTGAGAAGTCCTTAAATCGACAAAAGATACTAAATCTAATCCTAAAGATTTTCCTAAATTGATTAATTCTAAGTCTGAATCTGATATTTCTGAGGACATAAATTTTAGAAACTTTGTGAGAAGATCTTCCTCCATAAATTAAAATAATTATATCACAATTTAAAAAAATTAGTCTTCGAATAATTTAAAAAAACTGAAAATAATTAACTAAATATTCATAAAATTAAAATTAGAGATATAAATATCCTTGATGGTTGCCTTTGGTTGATAATCGTAGACTCCCAAGCAAGATCTTCTTGACTTTGAGTTGTTCTTTGTAGTTAAAGTTTGAAAATAATAAAATATAGTTTTTTTCAATATTTACTGTAAATAGAAGTCCTACTTCTATCAACTCTGATTTTTCAGTCATTAAACCTATTATTACATAATGGTAAGGTAGATTAACTAGATCCTCGATATTTATTTCCTTTTCGATAATTTGAGCTTTTTCTTTATCATATTCTGTTTTGATAAATTTCATATTGTCTAAGGGAATTGATATTTTCCTAAACTCTTCAAATTTTTTAGAAAATTGACTTTGACGTAAAAATCGTCTCTCATCTTTGTCTTTTTCATAGAAATATTTATTCTCCTCTTTAATTAAATACATTTTTCTATCATTTCTTGAACTCGAGGATGTCTTTTCGATGATTTCTAATTCTTCAATTATATCATTATGAAATACTATTAAAACATCTGGATCTAGAGTATTAATAAAAAAATTTTTATAGAGAATCCCTGCTTCGGTTTTTATCCAACCATCTGTATCAATTAATATAAAGTCGACGTCTTTATATTTCGTAATATAATCAGAAATTAAATTCTTGCAGGAAAGAGAGACAATATATTTATTATCTCCTTTAGGGAAAGTGGCGCCAATAAAAATAGTTTTCTCGGAATTAATATTTTCACTTGAAATGATGTAATCATCAATTGTGCCAATATTAATTGTTGTGGGAATATATATAATTTGTTGTCCTAAATCAGAATCAAGATATCCCCCTTTTAGTTCTTCTTTAAGAAAATTATTTGCTAGATATTTGATAAACGTTGTCTTTCCACTACTAGTTCCTAAAACCATTATTTTTAAAGGTTTATTAACATTCTGCTTCATTTCTTTTATTATCAAATCTTTAATTTCAATCCACTTTTGAGAGATCGAATTTTCTTCGATTTCTTTAAGATTATCTTCAAAATTAGTATATATTTCTAATTTTGAAGTATCTATTGCATATAGGGGATAAATTTGAGCACTAGGGATAATTAAAGCATTTTCATCTGTAGAATTTGATGGTGAATTCTTCTTATCTGGAAGAAATATCTTGCCAAACACATCAATTTTTCCTTCTAATAAAGTTATTCTTGCTGGACCTTTTATTAATAAAGTATGACCTTTATTTATATTCTTAATCATAGAATATTCCTCTTTTATCTAAAAGTATTATAAAATCACAATTTCCTTCAATTTCTCTAATAGAATTTCTTGTGCATTCATAAAAATAAAGAGATAATGTCCCGACATTTTATCTAGTAAATATATATCATTCATAATTTTAATTTTTTAAAATTGGTAAAGTCAACTTCTTGATATTTTTAGTAATTTATTTATAAATATATAATTTAAGGACAAATATCTTGAATAAAATTAAAAAGTTCTGAAACGATTTCATTATGATCTGGGCTGTCTAATATTGGATGATCATTATGCATTAACCAAATTTTCTTCTTATTTTTTGCACTGATTTTGCTAAAAATATAATCCATACTATTTTTTTTAATAACAGAATCTAAACGACCTTGAAATAGTAATGCTGGGCAATTTACTTGGGGTAATAATTTTTTCATCTCTTTCAATATATTTTTTATTTTAATCGCAATATTTACAGGAATCTTATCGTAACCAACCCATTTTCCATCTGTATCTTTTCTGAATTGTTCTGAAGTAACGCTGTGATATTTCACAAAAATTTTAAATATTGGAATTAAATTAAAGAGAAATGATTGAATTCCTATTGGTGTACTAATTGTAAAAATTCCATCTAAATTATGATTTGCTGCTAGTATCAAAGTTAAAATACCCCCCATAGAATGGCCTCCTACAATAATCTTATCACATTTATCCTTCAAATTCTTAATTTCTTTTTCTAAAGCAGATTTCCATTCATCAATATGAGTGGTTTTTAAATCTTCAGGGGTAGTGCCAAATCCAGGAAGTAAGGGAACTTTAACAGTATAACCTCCTTTTGTATGCAAATCTTCTGCTAGAGGCTTTAAATCTGCACATGTTCCACCACCACCACCATGTATCATTAGGATTCCAACTTTATTTCCTTCAAAAAGAAAAGGACCAGCACCATCCATTATCATTGGATTTTGATTATCCATCTTGTCACACATCATTATTATATATTAAAAACCAATAAACATTCAGAATCTCCATATTCTAGAAGACCATTTGAGAAATAAACTCTAGAATTTAAAACTTGAAAATATTTTATTTTTATCTATCCTCTTAATTTTTTATAACAAGGAATGCATATATCAGAATTATTATATGTCATAAGTCGACTACTCATGGTGAGTTCTCCACATATCTCACATGGAATAGACTCCTCAATTTGAGCTAATCCTGGAGGATTAAATTCAATTTCATCAATATTAAATATATCTTCTGGTTTTGAGTTTAGCAATAACTGAATTTTCTCATCTCTTGTTAACTTTTTCTCACCAAATTCCCTGCTTTTTATTGCTAATTTTATACCTTTTTGGGTTCTTCTATCATAGAAGTAATAATTATTCTTCCCATAATCTTGATGGACAAGATTCCCCTTCCCATATGTTGTACCCAAAATCACTTGGAGTGCATCAACGCTACAGTTATCATTCTCGACGACAGCAACTAACTCTTCATTTGGAGAATAATTATATCCATGCTCTAAAACATGCTTAGCAGCTAAAACACCAATCGCTAAACCTGGACAAATATGTCCATGAAATCTTGTAGCTTTTTCCATTAACTCCTTAGCTTCCATTTAAACCCATATAGTTTTTATTTTGATTAAATCTCTGTTATATAATTTATTAGATACTTTAAATATATCTATCCTAGCACTCCATAATAAAAGCTTATCATCATAAATATGAAATTTTTAGCCGATGCAATGTTAGGCAAGTTAACACGTTTCCTAAGAATATTTGGTTTTGACACAATTTATGCCAATGATTTAATAGACTATTTTCAACTTGATCCAGTTCCAGATGAAAAATTAATAGAGTATGCTAAAAGAAATGAAAGGATTATTATTACAAAAGACTATGGTTTATATAAGCATTACACAGAGAAGAGTATTTTTCTCAGGGGAGAAGGTATATATAACTACTTAAAGCAACTCAATAGACAGTGTGATTTAAAATTTAAATTTAGTCTTAAACGGGCGAGATGTTCAATCTGTAATTCACAGCTACAAAGAGTGGAAAATAAGAATTCGATAAAAAAGCTTGTTTTAGTAGAAACATATAACAATTATGATGAATTTTATCAATGTTTAAATCTTCAATGTAAAAAAATATTTTGGCAAGGTTCTCATATTGAAGATATTGAGTATAAACTAGGTAATACTTTAGATTTTGATTAGTAGTTTTATTTTTTAAAGTATTTTCCTTTGATTTCTAAGAATCTTTGTTTTGTTTTTTCAGCAAGTTCTGTGTAATTTCCTTTCATGTACATACCATAAGCTTGATTTAATAATTCAAGGCATTTACGATATTCTACGTTTTTAAAATGATTTTCTGAAAGAGATACTAAATAATCCCCCTTTTTTTTATAGAATTCGATAAATTGTTGAGAAGTATCTATTTTTTTATCCATTCTATTTTAACTATCCAAAATATGGTTTTAATTATAAGATATTTTATGAAATTAATAATAATAAATTATCTATATTCTTATTCACTTTTTTATTATTTATTTTTAGTAATTTATTCAAAGAATGTTTGATTTCTTGCGAAATTCATCCATATCAATCACAGTTCCTTTTATTCGAGATTCATTAGCAGCAAAAGCCATTAAATGACTTTCAAGGCATTCTCTTGCATTTGTTAATGGTTGAGTTTTTTCTTTACTGATGAGGGAATCAATGTAAGCGTTTACTAGTTCAAAATCTCCTACACCATGCTCTCCGGATTCACGTGTCAATTTTTTTTTATATACAAGTTTTTCTTTTCCAGAAAAATGATCATAATAAAAGATTTTCTCACCACTTATATGAAATTCTCCTTTTAATGTTGCTTTTGTTCCGTCAATTCTTAAAGTGCGACCCTCTTGTTCACTGAAACCATGCATTGTCAAATTAGCTGTAACTCCATTTTCGAATTCAATATTTACTACTTGATGATCAACCACGTTATTATCGCATTTATATACACATCTGCCGTAGGGACTTTTTTTCAGAATACTAACTTTTACTTCATCTGAATAATCTTCTTTTTGATCTGTATATAGATAATAAATCGGAAAATCTCCATAATACCTTAATTCTTTAAATAGAGGTATTATCTTTGAAATATAGGTTAAAAAATTCACATGATTCTTTCTTAACCTTCCTAATATCTTTAGAAATTTGTTATCACTTTTTTCAATCATCTGAATTTGTGGTATAATGTCAATATATGTTCTAAGGGCATAATATAAACATTTATCTTTAATAGGACAACCATCTAAACAAAATTCTGGAGCTCCTTTCGGTGCGTTTTCTGATTTGAAATGTATTAAATTTCCAAAAGAGCTTATCTTTTTAGGAAGTGAGCCCACCATATAATAAAGTAAATCAAGATCATGGCAACATTTTGTTAAAATCATTGGAGATGATTTATCTACATTCGCCCAAGGACCTCTGACATAACTATGCGCATAGTGGTACCACATCACGTTTTCTCTATGAGTAATATTTATAATATCTCCCAAGAGCCCTTTTTGAATCATTTCATATATTGTCGAGAAAAACCCAGTATATCTTAATACATGGCTCACACCTAAAATCTTTCCAGTCTCTTCTACTTTTTTCACGATTTTTATACAATCTTCTAATCTATGAGCCATGGGTTTTTCTAAAAGCACGTGATAACCTTTTTCTAATGCTAGTAGGCATGGGTCAGTATGCATTTGATCTTGTGTACAAATAAATGCAACATCTGCTAATTTATCCTCTGAAAATAAATCTTCCCAGCTTTTATAGCATCGATTTGAGGGAATTCCGTGTAAATAAGCAAATTTTACACGTCTAGATTTTATTGGTTCTGCAATAGCTACAAAATTTAATTTATTTTTAAATCTTAGAGCGTAGTTTCCATAAATTTGAAGACCTCTTCTCCCTGCTCCTATTAAAACAGCACTAATCGGTAATTCCATTTTAAATACCTAAGAATTTCTCATAATAATTGAAGAATTGAGTTTGATAATATTTAATACCTAATTTAATTAATTATTTCCTAATTATGGAAGTGATTTTTCAATCTCATTATCTACATTGAGATTTGGGTTTTGTTCCCTAAAATTATAAACTATTTTAGCAATTTGTCCTAAATATTTAAGAGGATTCATGGTGCTTCCGCATTTACTGCATTTAAAGTCAACCATTCCTTCAATTGATACCATTATCCCATCTTCACAAAAAGCACATTGATCAAAAGACCATCTGTCTATTATTTTAATGATATCATTAATAAATTTTTCTTGTACAGGTGCTTTCATACTAATTCACTTCTTATTATACTCTAATTATTATTAATACTTTTTAATATTTATTTTAGATTTTCACGTGGATCACACCAACTATGATAGAACTATTCTTTTTCTTCTAGGAATCTATAATCCGAGGAATATATCCTTCAATTAACAAACAATCAAGTAAAACGTTCGCAGTCATAGCTTCTATTACTGAAACGATCCTAGGCACTATACATGGATCATGACGACCAGAAAATTCTACTTCTACATTCTCCATTTTTTCAATGTTAACTGTTTTCTGAGGAATCCCTATTGAAGCAGTTGGTTTAACTGCAACCGTAAATTCAATCGGCATTCCTGTTGAGATTCCCCCGATTATTCCACCAGCATCATTTTTACTTGTTTGGATTCTTCCATCCTTAAGAATCCATGGGTCATTATGTTCAGAACCTTTCATCCTACTTGCTTTAAAACCAGCACCAAATTCTATACCCTTTATTGCGGGAATTGCAAAAATAGCTTTACTTATATTTGACTCGAGACTATTAAAAATTGGGCCGCCTTTTCCTTCAGGAAAATTAGATACAACACATTTTATAGTTCCTCCAATAGAATCCTTTTGATTTTTTACCTTCTCAATTAATTCTTCCATTAATTTTGCTTTCTCTGGGTTAATAGATCTTACAAGAGATTTCTCCCTAATTTCAACTAAGTCTTTAAACGCCCCTAAAAGATATTTTTCTTCATCCCTTATATTTCCAATACTCTTGGTATAAGCGAATACAAAAATATCATATTTTTCTAAAATTTGTTTTGCTACTGCACCTGCCATTACAAATCCTGCTGTGATTCTTCCAGAAAATCGCCCAGATCCTCGAAAATCGGAAAATCCGCCATATTTGGTTAATGCAGTATAATCTATATGTGATGGTCTTAAGTAATTTTTATATTTTGTATATAATGATGAATCTACGTCTTTATTTTCAATTAATAAGCAAATTGGTGCTCCAGTGGTTTTATTATTGAATATACCAGATAAAGCTCTAACTCGATCCTGCTCTAGACGATTAGTAGTTACGGGTGATTGACCGGGTTTTCTTCTGTTAAGCTCGTTTTGTATAAAATCTAAATCAAAATTTAATCCCGCTGGTACACCATCTAAAATAATTCCCACTATTTCTCCATGACTTTCTCCAAAGGATGTTATTCTAAATATAGTACCAAAAGAATTATCCATAATTTTCTCATTTTCTAAGGATTTATTATACAATAGTCTTACATGATTATTTAATTAATATTATATCTATAAGTTTCTATTTATTATTTAATGAATCTTAAAATTAATCCAATCGCTAATGGTTTAAATGGTGAAATCACAGCACCTGGATCTAAAAGCTATTCGCATAGAGCTTTTATTTCCGCAAGTCTAGCTGATAGTATTTCAATAATCAAAAATCCCTTAGTGTCTGGAGATGTGGCAGTTACTATTAATTTATTACAATTATTAGGCGTTAGAACTCTTAAAAAAAGTGATAATACTTATATTGTTAAGCGCGATAAAGGCGTCTACAGATCTCCTAAAAAACCTATAGATTGCAGAAATTCTGGAACAACCATTAGGATTTTCAGCGCTTTAGCTTTACTACTCGAGAAAGGTTTAACCCTAAAGGGAGAATTTTTTAAGCTTAAACGACCAATTCTTCCACTTCTCAAAGCGCTTGAACAACTAGGAGGAACATTCAAATTAACAGATGATAAACTTAAAATTGCACGTAAAAAAGTTTTATGTAATAAAATTAAGATTCCAGGGGATATAAGTTCGCAATTTATTACTGCTTTACTAATGTTATGTCCTTTATTAAAATGCAAAGATAAAGACTTTATTGAAATTGAATTAATCACCTCATTATCCTCTAAATCGTATATAGATATGACTATAGAAATATTACAATTGTTTGGAATTAATATTCAAGCTAATTTCGAAACAGGTAAGTTTTATATAACAAATGAACAAACTTATAGATCCCAATCATATACTGTTCCAGGAGATTTTTCTTCGGCAGCATTTATTTTAGCAGCTGCGGTTTTATCACGTAAATCTTCATCTATAATTGTTAATAACTTAAACCTTAAGAATTACCAACCAGATAAAAAAATTCTTGAGATCCTAAAGGAAATGGGAGCAAATATTATTTTTGACGAAGAAAAAGATCGGGTTGTCGTAAATGGAGATATAAATACTTACCCTTTAAAAGGTATTGAAATTAACTGCATTGATATTCCTGATTTATTTCCAATTTTATCTGTTATAGGTGCTTTTGCAGAAGGAAAAACAATTTTATATAATGCTTCTAATTTGCGATTAAAAGAAACTGATAGAATATCCGTCATGGCTCGAGAATTAAGGAATATGGGTGTTGAAGTTATTGAAGAAGAGGATAAGTTAACTATTTTTCATAGTGATGAATTATTTGGAACAGAGATCAATCACAATAATGATCACAGAATTGCGATGGCTTGCAGCATTGCTGCTTTATATGCTGAGTCTAGTTCTTCTATTCAAAATAGTAATATTGTGAAAGATTCATATCCTTCCTTTTATGAAGACTTAAAAGAATTAGGAGCGCAAATTGAGATACTTTAAAATTTTTTAAAAATCTATCTGAAACTTTTCTGTCGTCGTGATCTAGCTTTCTTCCCTCCGAATTTCTTCGGCTCTGTTCTTCTCGAATCTCCACTCAATAAGGAATCATCATATTCTCTGAAGGTTCTTTCAATCGTTTTTGTGCCAATTAATTTATATATTGATTTAGCAATTGCCATACGTACGGCATCAGTTTGACCACTCTTTCCGCCACCCTTCACATTAATTGTAATATCGCATTTTTCAACTTTTGGATGGTTTATTATTTCAAGGACTTCTTGAATCCTTAATCGAGCTATTTCTGGTTCATATAAATTTAAAGGTACATTATTAATCTTTATTTGACCTTTTGCGGGATGCCTTAAAACAGCTCTAGCAATAGCAGTTTTCCTTTTTCCTGATGACTGAATTACTTTCATCGACATTTATTAAACCTCAACCTCATTTTTTTTCCAACCAATTCGTTGGCATAAATTTTCTAAGGTAATATACCTGTTATAATATGAAAGTCTCTGTTTACTCACATTATTTATATTATTAAGCACCAATTTTTGATACCTACTTTTAAATCGTTCTGGAATATCCGATATATAAACATGAACTCTTTTAAGAGCTTCCTTTCCTCGTAATTTCTTTCTCGGTAGCATTTGCTTTATAACTCTTCTCATAAAAGTATCTGGTCTTCTTTCATGAAATGGTCCTTTACGTGGATTGGTTGCTGTTGAAATATTAAGTTTTGCTAAATACTTTTCATGAATAGCCCTTTTTGTTCCACTAATAATAGCATCTTTTGCGTTAATAATTACTATGTACTCCCCCAATAGAGCTTTTTTAGCAATATGACTACAGAAACGCCCTAATATGTTGTTTGATGCATCAAATAATTGATATTCAATAACCATAAGATTTTCACTACTTATAAGATCTTACTTATTTTAAAAAAAAACCTTAACTCCACTACCTTTAGGGTTTTGTTCTAATAATTCTTCAATCGATACTAATGTGCTTCCAGATGATTCAATTTTTTTTTTCGCTGACTTTGAATATTCTAAGCATGCAATAGTAAGAGTATGCTCTAATTCTCCCATACCTAAAACTTTTCCGGGAATAACAATGATATCATCTTTATTTGTCTTCTTATTAATACGATATAAATTTGCTTTAATTCTATTTTTTCTTGAACCACTTAACTTACGGGAAATCTTTCTCCATATTTTTATCTTGGATTTCCACAAATCTCTTATGAGTTTTCTAATATAATAATTGCTTGGTCCAGTTACTTTATGAGACATTAGAAAGCTACTACTCTTATTTTATTTTATCTGATATCTTAAATTTATAATATTTTAATAATTTTTTGATAAATTACGATTCTATCTCTGCGCCTTCAAGTTTTTCAACAAATTCATCAATTTTCTCTAAGAAGATCTCAAACGTTTTCTTGATAATTGTCTCAAATGGAAGAACTCCATCACTTTCAATTGAGAAGATATAAGTATTATCTTTCCAGCTTACTTTTATAGCTTGTTCTGGACATTCATTCTGACATGAATTGCATAATGTGCATGTTTTCCAATAATCTTCTACTAACACGGGCTTTTTTTTATTTGAGAAATCATATAATTTTTCAGGACATAATCTCGATACTAAACATTTATCTGGGCATTTAATACATTTGCTATTATCAAAATCTATTTCAGGATAAAATCTGTAAAAAATATTTGAAACAGCTTGCCATTTAACATGATCTTTAGCTATTCCTAATATAGAATACGCCTCGATTATTACTCTATCATTTTTATCTATTTTTACTAGTGGAATCTTTGGATTAACGGGAATAATTTTAGGATCGTTTGAATTCAAATTTCCTGAATATATTTGTAAGGGTGTATTGGTTGTGTTAGTAACTTCACAAGTTAAAGAAACTTGACAAAGGGGACACCCATATCCCCCGCATTCGCACTCTCGTGGAAGTTTATATGTTTCTAAATCGGTAGTTAAAGGCATCATTGAAAGCCTATGGGCTATTATTTCATCGTATAAAGGCGAATCATTTTTTAAAATAATAACTTCATCTACAGCCATAACGGGTATCTCAGAAATTATAATTCTGCGAATTGCATTGGCCATTTCAACAGAGATCCCATCTACCACGAATATGAGTTTCCTTTGGTTTTTTTCCAGAACTTCAAGACTCATGACTTTCATTAATTCTAAATTATAATAAGTCTTAAATGAATCGTATAAGATAAGTTTTATTATTCCAATGATAAAATAAGAATAAATAATATTAGTAAAACTTCAAATATTCATATGCTTTGTTTGGAGTCTGAAAACAATATTTTATTTCTTGGAAACCCTGTCTAAATTCAGCCACGTCATTTCTTATCTTTTTAGGGTCCTTTTTTTCAATTAGTAGTTTTTTAAAGAAATCAGCAATATCAACCATTTCATTTTTTTTCATACCAAGTCGAGTTATTTCAGAGGTCCCGATTCTCAAACCGCCTGGATTTTGGTAATGTCTACCTTCAGCGATGTCATTAGGCAAAAGATTACGATTGAGGATTATGTTAGCGCCTTCTAGAATTTTCTCAATGTCTCCGCCCAATCCAAGAGTTTTCTCAAATGCAGTAATATCAACCACAATCTGATGAGATTCAGTAAATCCTTTATGTTCCATTAGTACTTTCAAACCAATATCAGATAAAGCTTGTCCAAGAGCTTTGGCATTTTCAATAACATTTTTATGGTATTCCTTTCCAAATTCTAGCATTTCTGCTAATGCAATACCCAATCCAGCAACATTGTGTAGATGATGATTAGATAATAAAGCCGGAAAAGCACAAGATCTCAATGTTTCAACTAAATCTTCTCTATTCGATACTAATGTACCATGTTGAGGTCCTGGAAGTGTTTTATGTGTACTCATCGTCATAACATCTGCTCCTTCTCTTAAAGGATCTTGAAAATACCCAGAACCAATCAATCCAGCAACGTGGGCAGCATCATAACCAATATATGCCCCCACTTCTTTCGCAACTTCACCAAGTTCTTTAACGGGGTGTGGGAATAAAAATACTGAACCACCAAATAAAACTAATTCAGGCTCAAATTCTCTTATAATTTTTGCAGAAGCATCAATATCTAAGTTCATTTCATCATTATCAAAAGCTAAATATTCTACATTTATTCCTCTAGTTGTACCAGCTGTACCAAAAATTTCTCTACCACTTTTTGCGAATCTTGGTCCATGTGAAATATGACCACCACGAACAATAGACATACAACACATCTTACCGTTATTATCTGAAGTAAATGCATTATACATAACTAAGTTTGCTACAACTCCAGATACTGGTCGTACATCAGCATGTAAGCAATTAAAATATTCTTTTGTAAGTTCCATGCAAATATCTTCTATTTGATCTATATAAGTGCACCCAGCATAAACTCTCTGGCCGCTCCAGCCTTCTGCATATCGATGTGAAAAATCGGAAACACAGGCTTCATCCACAGCGGGACTAGTAATATTTTCAGAAGCGATTAGAGGAATGGATTTTTGGAACCAATCATGATGTTCCTGTAAAAGAGTTCTGATTTCAGCTACTTTTTTCTTCAAATTTAATCTTTTTTTCCATTAATTTTAAATATTATTAAAGTAATAAATCTACAATTTTTTTAAAACCTTATTCAGATTTCTTAATTTTTTAATAAAATTTCTTTAAATATATTATTACTCCTAAAGACTACTTCAGGTTGACACAAAATTTCATTATAGCTTTAAAAGGAGTTCTTAATCTTTAGATTGTTCCAGAATTAATCTAGCTTCAAATAAGTTTAATTTTTTCCCTGCTTTTTGCTTTTCTATTGCTGTAGCTAATTTATCCTGTTTAATCTTTTCAATCATTTCATTTTTTTTTGATATTTGGTTGAATTTTGGAGCTGGTTTTTGGTTATGTCTATATGGTTTCTTCCCCTTGTATGATTTCTTTCTTTGGTTCATTACTTTTAAGTATTGTTCATGATATCGATCAGCTGTTTTTTTGTTTTCAATTAATTCTTCTTCGAGTTTTTTCTTATCTTCCTTTAATTTATCGACGTTTTGAAACTCTTGTAGCATTTTAGCATGATTTTCTTGAGATTTATCAGACCATTTATTTAATTGTTCATAGATCTTATTCAAATTAATCTTAACAATTTCAATTTTCCTCTCAATTTTAAAAATATCACTGTTTTTGTGTTCAGATAAAAATTCTTGTTTCGTTTCTGCTAATTCTCTTATTTTATCAATTATGGTATTTTCCTCAGTAATATCAAGTTTTTCCGTTTCAATTCTTCTCTCCAAATTATCAATTTTTCGCTCAATTTGTTTCATTGAAAGAATTTGTTTCTTACCTTTATTTTTTGCTTCAGGTTTTTGTAAAGTGTTTTTTTCTTCTATTAAGGTATCTAATAATGTCTTATACTCAATTTTTTTTTCTTTTAATTTTTTTACCTTATCATTCCAGTAATCTCTTTTCTTTTTGTATTGTTCCTTTGCGATTTTTAGAGAATTTGCAATTTCTACCTCAATATCTTGGAGATCATTTATAAATTGTTTTGTTTTTTGATTTAATTCATCTCTCTTTTGCCGTAAATCCTCTATTTGGGACTGAAGGTCTCTAAAAGAAGTTCGAGATGTTTGAGCGTTATGGGGTCTCTCTCTACTCATAAATTAATTCATTAAAGAGTATTTATAAAAAAGATTTTTTATAAGTTTAATATAAATGAGAGTTGTAGATTTTTTATATATTTTTTGTAAATAAATTAATAATAAAAGAAAGTCTTCTTATAACCAACTAACGATTTAGATACTTTAGAAATAAAAAGAGATTGCATTTAAAATGAGCTCCGAAATAATTAAAGAAAACGATTTAATCTTTTTGATTCTTGACGAAAAACGACGATGGCTTATTCAAGTGAAATCTGGTGAAAAATTCCACTCACATAAAGGAATCATTGAGTTTGATGATGTAATCGGAAAAGTATTTGGTTCCGCAATTTTTTCGAAACCTCTTGAAACACAAGGCTATAAATTTTTTGTATTAAAACCCTTGCCCTCTGATTATGTTCTTCATATGGCTCGAAAAACTCAAATTATTTATCCTGAAGATGCTGGAATGATTCTACTCTATTCAGGAATCGGACCTGGAAGTATAGTTGTTGAAGCAGGATGCGGTTCTGGAGCTCTTACATGCATTCTAGGTAATTATGTTCGCCCAAATGGGCACATCTACTCTTATGATATTAGTGAAAAATCACTTAAAAGAGCAACGGTAAATATTCTTAAAGCAAAGTTAAAAGATATCGTAACAATTAAATATGGAGATCTGATAAGTGAAGATTTAAACCATAAGAATGTTGATGCAATTGTTTTAGATCTAGCTACTCCTTGGGATGCTATCGAAAGAGTTAAAAATTATTTAAGATTTAGTGGCACTTTAGTATCTTTTTCTCCAACCATTGAGCAAGTTAAAAAAACGGTGTCAATGATGAACAAGAATGATTTTATTGAGGTAAATACGTATGAACTAATAAAAAGAAAAATCCAAGTAAAAGAAAATGCTACACGTCCAGAAGTGAGAATGGTTGGTCATACTGGATATTTAACCTTTGGGCGAAAAGTACAAAATATTAAAAATCCTTATCGAGAGAGGAAAATGAAAACTAATGAATATGTAAATTTAAATGGAATGCCGTTAAGAGGTTGAAGATTTTATGGAAATTAACTATGAAGATTTCTCAAAACTCGATATTAGAGTAGGATTAGTCAAAAATTGTACAAAAGTACCCAAATCAAAAAACCTCTATAAATTAATGGTAGATTGTGGAGGGAAAGATCTAAAACAAATTGTGACTGGGATCGCTCCGTTTTACTCGACAGAGGAGTTAATTAATGAAAAAATAGTGATTTTAACAAATTTAAAACCTCGAAATATTATGGGTATTCAAAGCCAGGGAATGCTACTCGCTGCTGATCTCAATAATGAACCCTTTCTATTAAAAATTGATGAAAGAAAACCAGTTCCACCTGGATCTAAAATAAAATAGTCAAAAACCTTTCATCTGAGCGCCAGTTCTAAATTCTTTCTTTTTCTTAAATCTTTCAGTTCTGAAATAATGTTTCTTCTTTTCTGGTAAAATATCTAAATATTTCCTTAAAAGATCTTCTATATATTCTTTAGTTGGTCTACTACTTGTGATTTTATTTGGATCAGATAGATATTCTAATATTTCTTTATCTTTGGACTCATAAGATAAACCTAAATTTTTAAGAGGAATATGCACAGAATGTAAAAACCATCCAGTTTTTTTCTCTTCGTGGGCGATTACTTTTAAGATATTGGCTTCTTCTTTTTTAATTTTAAAGTCTAAGAGCTTTTTCCCAGGTTTTATTATTATCGTTGCATAAACAGGAATTTTAGATTTTGGATCGTGTATTTTTTTAAGGAATTCTTCTAATTTCTTACTCATAATTGATTCAAAAAGTTCGAATAGTTAAAATCTAGATAGATAAATTAAAATTCATAAATAAATTTATTATTTAATAGATTTAGCCTAAATTCATTATTATTTAGCGGATAATAAAATGAACTCTTTAGAAACGCCACTCTTAAGAAATCCCCTAATAAAAAAGAAAATTTGTATTTTAGGAGGGACTGAAAATTATAAAGATGAGTTTCAAAAAAAATTGAGTTCAAATTCCTTACCTTTAGAAAATAAACAAAATATAGGCGTAAATATTAGCAAAATTGATTTTTCATTTAAAAAATATGAAAAATTTGAATTTCTTTTATGGAATATTGATTGTAGACAACAGAGAGCTTATTTGCGAACTATTTTTTATAATGGGGCAGAAGCTATAATAATTTTCATTTCTGAAACAAAAGTGGATCAAATTTTATATTATTTTAATGAAATCCAAGCACGAATACCATCAATTACTATAATTTTTTGCATAATCCTTGAACATTTTACTAGAGAAGAAATTATTAATAGGCATTTAAAGAATGATGATTTTGATTCAATTATAAAATCAAATAATGTTTATATTAATGAAATATCTGAGCCTTTAGACATTCTGGATCAAATATGTTCAATTTTTTTAAAGAGAAATAAATATAAAGAAATGGAAAATGTTTATATCATAGACTTTATTCCTTTAAATCTCCTTTTCGATCATTCTGACGTCACTGATGAATGTAATGACTATTATGAACCTGAACGACGTAATACAAATATTATTCGAGCAATAAATACAGAACAATTGATAAAATATATTTTAACCTTGAACTTGAAAGTTCATATTGAATCTGATAATTGGATTCGAGTTAAAAATAAGGAACTTGGCAACTTTTCAATTTATCTTAAAAATGGTAATGTATATTATTATCCTAAAATATGTGAAAAATGCCGGGATAACAGATGCTTAAAATTCAAAAAAGCTCCTTTTTTTATTTGTATTGAAGCGGGAAAATCAGCGGGTTGGACAAATATCGATGGATTTGAACAAAGTGAACTTCTCATCATAACTAAAATACTTGCATTAAAAGAAGGAAATGAAAATAATTTACCTAAATCAGTATTAAAACAAATTAAAAATTTGAACAGATGTGAACGATTAAAGAAGTGAAAAATGACTGCAATTTTAAAAACATTTGATTTAAAGACAAAAGCATATTATGACGTAATTAATATTACCGAGCAAGTTCAACATTGTATTAACAATAGTAATATCAATAACGGAATTGTAAATGTTCATGTAGCTGGATCCACAGGAGTAATTTCTACTGTAGAGTATGAACCAGGTCTGGTAAAATATGATATCAAAAATCTCTTAGAAAAGCTAATTCCATATGATGAACATTATAGTCATCACGAAACTTGGCATGATTATAATGGAGCAGGACATTTAAGAAGTTTCCTAATAAAAACTTCTCAGGTATTTCCATTTAAAAATCAAAAATTAATATTAGGAACGTGGCAACAGATAATATTCATCGAATGTGATGAAAAAGCGAGATCAAGAAAAATATATTGTATGATTGTTGGCGACTAAGTATTCTTATAGAATTTAAAAAAATAAATAAAATTATTTTTATTTAGGTTTAGTGTTTTTTATTAAATTATCCAATTCTGATATTATTAATTGGTATTTGTCACGTATTCGAATTTTCTGGAATTTTTCTGTAAGATCCATAACCGAGTTATCAAATTCCTTTACTTTTTCAGTAAAAACAGGGATTTTTTTCATTGTTTTATAAGTATTTTCTTTTAAACTGATCTGATACTCTAAATTTTCTAAAAATGTGTTTTCTTCTTTTATCAATCACATCATCTTTTTTACGAATTAAATCTTTGAGTAAAATCAGTTTGTTCGCTTTAAAAAATATAAATGTCATTTATGTGTCATCGAAATTTCTCTGAAATCGGTATTCTTTTAAGAAATTCTCCCAAGAAATTGAAATTATAAGCATAGGAGTAATATTTAGATACGATCTCGATATTATAGCAAGCAATATAGCTAATAATTCCAAGATTAAAATTGAAAAACTCATTTTCGCATTCGCAGAAATTTAAATTTAAATGAATCTATTATTTTATTAACTTCGATAAATTGCTTTAACGAATATGAGCTGAAAATTTTTGGAAGGTTTATTTTTAAAAATTGTAGTAAGTGGGCTTGATAATGCAGGTAAAACCTCAATCTTAACTGCACTTGATAAAAAGTATGATTTTGAAAAAGATATTGTACAACTTAAACCCACTATTAGAATAGAGTATCATAAGATGAATTTTTTAAGAAGTAATACGGTAATCTGGGATATGGGAGGTCAAGAAACATATCGAGAGATTTATGTCAATTATCAAGATGTTTACTTTGATTCTACTGATTTACTAATCTATGTAATAGATATTCAAGATCCGGATCGATTTGATAACTCACTTGAATACTTAAATGCAATTTTAAGCTTCTTTGAAAAGAGTGAAATGAAAGTTCCGATAATAATAACATTTCATAAATATGATCCTGAGTTGAAAGCTAATGAAGAAATCCTTTTAAATATTGAAAAATTAAGAGAAAAAATATTAAATGAATATCCTTATTTCAACATATTATTTCAGCAATCTTCTATTTATGATATAATTTCTATAGTCCAGTTAGTTTCATATGGACTTTCTGTATTTGATAAAAAGTTTTTTCAACTTTCAGAATTATTAGAATACTATTTAGATATTTTTAAATGCCAAGCTTTAATTATATTCGATCGAAATGGTATTATCATTTCTGAATACTATAGTGATATCAACCCTGAAGTATATGTTGAGTTGCTAGAATCCATCAAAGAACATCTCTTCTTACTTAAACGGATGGATGAGGAAAAGTATGAAGGAAATTTTGATTTTACATCAACTGAAAGTCAGCTTTTTTCATATTTATTAAGAAAGAAAATAAATAATGATATGTTTTTTGTGTCTGCAGTACTTAAAGAACAAGAAAAAGAAAATTTTTTTGAAAGGTTCCCAGAATTTCTTGAAAACGTAACCCAGATTTTAAAAGAATTAATATAAACCCAATTATAACAAGGAAACTAACTTTAATCAATTTTTAGAAGGCTTCGAGCTTTATCAATTAATTTTTCTTTTTTCTTTCTATGATTTTTTATGAAATTTAAAACTTTCTCAACACATTCTTGTTTATGATCTCCACACATTAACTCACCCTTAACACACATTTCAAAGTCTTTAGCTAATTTTTCATCGTCTTCTTCAAAGTGATACATTAACATTTTATAAACCATGCATTTTTGAGGTTCACCACCTAATTGCTTCTGTTCTTTCAAATTTTTTCTGCCTCCAGTGAGAGATCCTTTAACCTTCTTTTCAATCGACTCAAGAGGTTCATTGAATGTAAAATAACTGTTAGGATTTCTCTTAGCCATTTTCTCTGAACCGTCAATTCCCGCTAACAAATAATGATAAGTTGCTCCTGGTAAAAAGAATTTCTTATAATTTCTGCGTGTTAGATCTCTAGTAAGACGTAAATGAGGATCCTGATCTATCCCTACAGGCACTATTGTTGGTTGAGGTCCTTCTATAACTTGTGGTAGTATAATATCTCCTACTTGTATTAACGAAGATATATAAAGTCCAAATGCCCTTTCACCATAAATTGCATTTAGCATATTCTGGGTAACGAGCCTACTAACCTTAAAACAAATATCCTTTACTTTAGACTCTCTCGATTGTCTCCAAATATATGCTTTTTTTGGAGATGGATCCAACCCAAGAGCTAATATATCAGCAATATTATCTACTGCTGTATCTTCTGCTTTCTCCCATGGTATTCCATTATCTTCCCAACTTTCAATATCTGCGACTCCATAATATGCCTTTCCTCCCATTTTCTGAAACTCTACGATTTCTAATGCTGTAGTTGCTGTGCCTAAGTGAAATGGTCCAGAAGGTTTAATTCCACTCATTACTGCCCATGGTTGGTCTTTCTCTATAGCTTTATAAATAAGACCTAAATCACGATGACCAAAAATGATTTTTCTTCTAATAAAACGGTTTTTAATCATTTTTTGTCTAATAACATCTGTAATTTCTTCGATCCCGAACTCTTTAATTAATCTTGCATAATCACCTTCTTGGATTGCTGAAGCTCCCCATGGGTCTATTTTGAAATCCTCAGTCATGTTTTTCTTCTACTGTTTATGTTTAATAATAATAGAAATACATATAATATAATAAATTTTGATTTCAATTCAACATAATAAGCAAGAATTTAATCCAAAAACAATTAATTTGAGTTTTTTAAAAAATTTTCAACGAAAACTAGATTTTAAATTAAATTTTTATAAAATTTTATATGTTTCTCAAAATAAAATATATTGATCTTAATAAATCTCATAATTTTATTTGGATTGATTTTTAATGAAGAAAGAGAAAGTTCTAGATGAAATTGACAAACAAATCATCCGTATACTTCAGGATAATGCTAGAACTTCTTATAGGGAAATTCAAGATAAATTAGGAATCTCAATTGGAACTATACATAATCGAATTACTAAATTAAAAAAGACCGGTGTAATAGAAGGTTACACACTCAGACTCAATAACGAAAAACTCGGCTATAAATTAACCTTTTTAATAAGAATCGATGTAGATGGAAAATTTACTGAGGAAATATTAAATGATATCGCTAAAAAACCTGAGGTTTGTAGTGTTTTTCACACGACTGGGGAACAATCAGCAGCTTTGATTTGTAGATTTAAAGAGTCTGAAGATGTTCATAATTTTATTCGGGAATTAAACAAAAAAGAATATGTAACCCGTACCAATTCAAATATGATTTTAAAAGAATATAAAAACACTTCTTTTATTGAAATTTAAAAATCTAATTTTATAATTCTGGTTTAAAATCCCACTCCTCATCATCAAAAGGGGGTTCATCCCAAATTCTATTAAAATTTTGCTTATACAAGAATAAAGGAAATTTTAAATGATAAAGAATTTCATAATTTTCGCCCCTTCCCCCTAAATAAATTTTTTTGAAATTTAATTTATTTTTTGAGTATAATTATTAAAATACTCAAAAAATTCAAATTTCTCTATTTTATTTAATACAATGTTAGTTTATGAGTTCTAAAATAAATCTCTTCATAATCATCAGATTCTATTATTTCCTTCAAGTTCTCAACATTTCTAAGAATTTTAGACCTTTGCTCTGATGTGATTGAATTGTTGGAGCTTAAAAATTTCTCAGCATTTCGTATCATGAATTGCGCGTTATTCCTTGCAACCCTCAAATTTAACATATTAACAAATTGAACTGAAGATGGACTATGAAATTTGTTATTAGATAAATCTAATGACTTAAGGTTTATGAGATTATCAAGTGAGGATGGCAGACTTGATAATTGGTTTGATCTTAAGGATAAATGCTCTAGATTTATAAGCTTCCCTATAGAAGCAGGTAGTTCTTGTAGTTTATTATTTGCTAAGACCAATTTTTTAAGCGACGCAAGATTTCCTATAGATTCAGGAATACTGAGCAAATTATTACCATATAAATTTAATGACTTAAGTGAAAACAATTTCCCAATATTAGTGGGTAGACTCATAAGCATATTATCGCTTAGATCAAACTCTTTTAACTTACTCAAATTGCTTATTGATTCAGGGAGATGTTTTAATAGATTCTCTTTCAGTAAAAGAACTTCAAGGCATACATTTTTTAATATGAACGAAGGAAAAGTAGAAAAATGATTATTAATTAAGTTAAGGGATCTTAAAGCTTGAATTGGAAGTCTTTCTATCAATGAAGGGATACCGGTAAGCCTTCTACTACTTAGTATTAATTTATCAACATTTAACCCTTTAGGACAACATGCGTCTATCTCCCGTTCAGACAAATAATTTAAAAACCCTTCCTCTATAAACAACTCATTAATAGGGGCATAATTCTCTTCTAATCTTATAGCAATTTCCTCTTTAAAAACTCTTTTTGCCATAGGATCTCCTACTTCCGACAATTTTTTAAGTAGAGGAAACGCTAAATTAGAGTGAAGTAGATGAGTATCATAATCATGTTCGCACCATGCTTGTAAATTTGAACAATGAACCCAAAACTCCTCCTCTGCGGTTAAATTGTATTTCACTGTCTTTTGTTCTGTATTTAACAAGTTAGAGACATCAATCGTTTGATCGATTGAATTAAGATCTTCAAACTCATAAAAATTTTCAGAAGAAATATTAATCAATACTGACTTACACTGTATAAACTCTTGTCCATTAACTAAAATTAAAGTTCTTTCATTTTGAAGAGATAAAGATAAAAATTGATTGATCTTAAAATCGAGCATTCTATGAGATCTCTTTTTGCAATAACTTCATGTCTAATATAATAGGACAATTATTTAAACATTGATTTTAAAAGAATATAAGAACACTTCTTTTATTGAAATTTAAAATCAAATAAAATTAGTTTGTATATAATTTGATAAAATTTTTATGACATAGAGATCTATATAAATAATAATTCAAATTTCATAAAAAAAAGTGCAATTAAAATGTCAAATGTACCAATTATAATACTTAAGGAAGGAACAGAGGAAGTACGTGAGAAAGAAGCTCGAAAACAGAATATTACTGCAATGGTTGCAATTGCAGAAACCGTACGATCCACTCTAGGACCTAAAGGAATGTCAAAAATGCTTGTTGATTCTCTGGGTGAGGTTACAATTACTAATGATGGAGCCGAAATTTTAAAGAACCTCGACATCGAAAATATAGCTGCAAACATGATGGTTAATGTAGCAAAATCAATTGATGAAGATATTGGTGATGGCACAACTTCTGCTGTAATATTTTCTGCTGCTTTATTAAACAACGCTTTAGAATTGATTGAGCAAGGGATTCATCCGAGACCTATTACTCATGGATACAAGCTAGCAGCTGATAAAACTCTTTCAATTATTAAAGAAATATCAACTAAAATTTCAAGTGACGATGATGACGTTCTTAAAAATGCTGCAAAAACAGCTATGAATTCTAAGGAGATTGCTCCCTTAAAGGATTTTTTTGCAGATTTAGCCCTGAAGGCAATAAAACAGATATCAGATGAGAAAGGGAATAATTTTGCAAAAGTAAGCAACGTTAAAATCGTTAAAGCATCGGGGAAATCCCTAAAAGATACTGAATTAATTAACGGAGTATACACTCAAAAAGAAAAAGTAAATGCTATGATGCCTGTGTCTATAAAAGATGCCAAAATTGCTGTTATTAGAAGAAAATTAGATGTAAAAAAGACAGAATTTGATGCTCAAGTTCGTATTTCTAGCCCTTCTGAAATTCAAAAATTTCTTGACCAAGAAGATAAAATTCTCTTAGATTATTTAAAAATCTTTAAAAATTTAGGAGTAAATATGATTGTAAACAGTAGTGATATCTCTGACAAATTTGGTGCTTATTTAGCAAAGGAAGGGATTGCTGCTATAAAAAGTGTCGGTGAAAGTGATTACAAATCAATATTAAAAGCTGTTGGTGCAAATCTTGTAGATGATTTAACTTCACTTTCAATAGATGATTTAGGATTTGCAGAAAGAATCCATTTTGAAAAACTTGGTGATGACGAATATACTTTATTTACAGGATGTAAAAATCCTAAATCTGTGTCTATTTTGATCAAAGGTGGTTTAGATAAGATTCTTAGTACTGCTGAAGTCTCTTTACACGATGTATTATCAGTTATAGCTAAAGTATCAGACACTAAGACGGTAGTAGCTGGGGGAGGTGCAATATATATCGAACTTGCTAAAAGAATAAGAGCTTATGCAAACGAAATTGGCGGAAAAGAACAACTTGCTGTTAATGCGTTTGCCTTAGCACTCGAAGAAATCCCTAAAACTTTAATCAAAAATGCTGGATTAGAAGAAATTGAAAAGTTAACTGAATTAAGAGCAGCACATAAAACTGATGACGATAAATGGATAGGAATCGATACGATTACAAATACTATTGGAGATAATTATAAGAAGGGAATTGTTGAACCCGCCGAATTGATAAATCATATTATAAAATCTGGTAGTGAGTTAGCAAATCTTATCTTAAGAGTAGACAGAATCATAAGTGCAAAGGGTAGTAGACCTCAAGGATTATAATAGTTAAAACAATTCTATTTTATTTCTTTTTTTTAATTATATTTTAATAAATCTTATTTAAGTTTTTCAATGTTTTAAAGATTAAATCTTCTCAAACTATAAATATCGGCTTGGAAATCTGAAAGTATAAAAAAAGTAAAATTAAAAAAACTCAGAACTTTTCCTATAACACATCTATAATCATTATTAATTGATTCTATAATAAAAATGGCTGAAAAAATTAAAATGGAAGTTATCGATAAAAATAACCTTGATAAATTAATTGCTCTCAATAACAGTCACCTCATAAAAATTGTAGATGAGTTTGTTACTAAATGCAAACCCTCTAAGGTTACAGTTATAACAGATTCAAAAGAAGATATTGACTACGTAAGAAATAGAGCTGTCGAACTTGGTGAAGAAGCGAAATTAAATCTGAAAGGACATACAATACATTACGATGGATTTTTTACAATGACTAATCATGATCAAGCTAGAGATAAAGAGAATACTCAAGTATTAGTACCCAAAGGACAAAAAGATTCATATCCTTGGATAAATACTATGGAAAGAGAAAAAGGATTAATGGAAATTATGGAAATTATGGATGGTTGCATGAAAGGTCATGAATGTGTAATTCGGTTTTTCTGCTTAGGGCCAAAAAGTTCAAAATTTTCAATACTTGCACTTCAATTAACAGATTCGTTTTATGTTGCCCATTCAGAAGATCTTCTTTACAGAGCAGGCTACGAGGAATTCAAAACATTAAATGGATCCGATGATTTTTTTTATTTTATTCATTCTTCCGGAGAATTAACTGGTGATCCTCCAGTTACTAAAAAGCTGGATAAAAGGAGGGTTTATATAGATTTGAAAGAAGGACGTGTGCTTTCAGTAAATAATCAATATGCAGGAAATTCACTTGGATTAAAAAAACTCGCTTTACGTTTAGGTATCTATAAAGCTAATAATGAAGATTGGCTAACAGAGCATTATTTTATAATGGGGGTTCATCCAAAAGGAAAAAGCAGAGCTTCATATTTCTGTGGTGCGTTTCCTTCTGCCTGTGGCAAAACTAGCACCGCAATGTTACCTGAACAAACTATAGTTGGAGATGATATAGCTTATCTTCGAGCTTGGGAGGATGGTTATGCTCATTCGGTAAACATTGAGAGAGGTATTTTTGGAATTATCAAAGATGTAAATATTAAAGATGATCCTGTAATATTTGACGCTCTAACAACTCCTAGAGAAACTATTTTTTCTAATGTACTTGTTAAAGATGGAAACCCTTACTGGATTGGAGATGGAAGAACAATCCCAGATGAAGGATTTAATTTTTCAGGTAATTGGTATAAAGGAAAGAAAGATATTAATGGGAAAGAAATTCCTCTCGCTCATCCAAATGCTCGATACACAATCCGTATTGAAGAATTGAATAACGTTGATCCTAATCTCCATAATCCAGATGGAGTTCCAGTACATGGCATACTTTATGGAGGCCGTGATAGTGATACAATGCCCCCAGTAATTGAAAGTCTTGACTGGGAACATGGTGTTTTCTTAGGGGCTTCTATTGAATCAGAAACTACCTCTGCAACCCTAGGAGCAGAAGGTGTTAGACAAGCAAATCCTATGGCTAATCTTGATTTCTTAGTCTTAAGTTTAGGAAAATATATAAAAAACCACCAAAAATTTGGAAATCAATTAGATCATTGCCCTAAAGTGTTTGCAACTAATTACTTTCTTAAAAATAAAGAAGGAAAATATTTAAACGGTATTTTAGATAAGTTATGTTGGGTAATTTGGGCAGAAGGTCGTGTTCATAATGATTATGAGGCAATAGAGACACCGATTGGTTATATTCCTATATACTTAGATTTAAAAACACTATTTAAACAATATCTTCAGAAGGAATATACAGAAGAAGATTATATTAAACAATTTTCTATTAGACCCAATAAGCTTCTCGATAAATTAGATCGTATTGAAACAATGTATAAAAAAGAAAAGGATGTACCTAAATTTTTCTGGAATTTACTTAAAAACCTACGAATAAATTTAAAAAATTTGCAAAAAGAGTATCCTATGGAAGAAATATCTCCTATATCATTAAAAAAATAGACTTACTTTAAAAACAATTAAACTAAATATTTTAACCCACTTCTTACTTTAAATACCTTTTTAATTCTATCCACTTCAATAAATCGTTTAATCTCTAAATTATTTAAAAAATCTCGCATTTGAACACTATCTTTTTTTAATTCTTGTGCTAAACCTTCAATATCATTTTCATATGCCCGAATTGTTTGAAGTAATGATGAATATTCTTCATAAATATGATTTACGAGATATGTGATTGATTCATGAATATTTAATCCTGTTTTGGTGCTTGTAGGAAAGATTTTACTATCTTCAGGTATATAATTTTGTGAGCGAATCACTTCTGGAGGCCGAGCACCTTCAATATCTTGCTTATTTGCTATATAAGTAATAGGGGTATTAGGGGGTAATAATTTTCTAATAGAATTTAATATTACAATTGCACTATCATCTTTTTCTGGAGCCGCAGAATCAAAAATAAAAATTACTCCATCTGAACCATTGGTGACTATACTTCTCATTATTGAGAATCTTAAAAGACCTGGAGTACCAAATAAGTAGCAATCAAATCCATTTAACTTTACACTCCCAAGATCCATACCAACTGTATAAAATTTCTCGTCCTTTCCTTTTGCTTCAACATTTAAAGCATTTGGATCTAACGCTTTAATGTAACTTGATTTACCAGATTGAAGCGGACCTGAGATCAGTATTTTTATTTATTTCACCAATTTTTTAATGATGCAATTGAAACTTGAATTTACTTTTCTTATTCATATATTTAAAAGGATAGTATATTTGGATAATATATTTTATTATTTATTAAATAGTTAATTTGTGGTTTAAATATTAATATCTTATTATTCATTTCAAGTTTTCGTAATCACTTGAGAAAAATACTTTCTAATTAAATAGCCAATTTTTCTCCGATTCTTTAAATTTTAAATAAAATTTTTCAAATTTTCTTTCCAATGATATATGGAATATTTGTATTTCTAAGTATAAAATAAATGTTTAATTCTATCAAATTACTTATCTTACTTCAAAATTTTCAGCTCTTTTTATTTTTTTTTTACTAAAACTAATAACCTGCGCTAAAATTTTTGATTTTTCTACGGAAGTATTTAATTCATTTGGTTCGATAATATATCCTTTATTTTGAGCGAGATTGTAGATTCTTTCCCCTATTTTTGTTCTAACCATAACTGTTGTATAACCAGTTTGAGAACCCAAACCTCCAAAAGAAATGTCAGCAAAATAATTTGAAAAATTTTCACATACTCTGCAAGCATGTCTCATAATATCTCTAAGGTCGGAGAATTCTATCCTTAAGGGAGTATCCTTATTTCTTAGATTAATTATTAAATTTTCTTTTATATTAATTCTCTCAATATCCTTAAAAGAAAATTTGAACCTCTCTTCAATTTTCGCTCTGGCAACATCATCAAATTTAAAATTCTCATAGCAAAATAAACCTAAAGTATACTTAACAATATGAGCAGGAATAATATTGAGTTCTTGCATTTTTCTAATAGAGTGAATCTGACAGGGAACTCCAACAACTGCAATTTTCATATAATCAGAATCAATAATATTTTTTAATTCAGAAATACTGGAAACAAATGTATTATAGTTCCCTAATTCCGGAACAGGTCCTTTTAAGTCATAATAAGTCCCTGCTGCTTCAAGAATTTCCTCCTTACTTTTAGCAAAAAAAGGTATTCTCTGAAATGAATTTATTCTTTTTGAAATAAGTGCGCCATTTATTAAATTATTATCTAAAAGAGCAATTAAAATAGCTGTTACAACACCCCCATCAGTAGCTATTTCCTGAATTTTTGGATCTTTCGCTTGAGCTGTTACAATTTTAAGCCAATTTCCAATTGGAGGTTTAAAATCGAATCTCTTGTTTAATTCGTTTCTCAATTCAAAAGTTTCAGGACAAATTAAATAGCATATTCCACAATGTAAACAATTTTCTTTATTAGAATAATGAGGTGGTCCATATTCAGTCATTTCAATCGCTCCTATATCTGCTGCGGAACAAAAACTTACACAACCCCCGCATTCTCCACATATATCTTTTTCATGAACATTTTTAATGAGGTCTTCAAAAGATTTAGGCGTGACATCACTTATTTTTACTGTTGGATCTTCAGACATACAAATATTCCTTTACTTTTTTTTCAAAAGTTAATTAATAATTTTATAATATTTTCTAATGTTATAATTTTTGTTAATAAAAACATATGAAAATGACTTAAATCGTATATTTCTTACTATATAAATATAGGAATTTGAATTATATTTCCCGATTTAATAGTTTTATATTAAATTTTTTTTTTGTAAAAAATAGCATGTTCTAATGACATTATGAATTAATATTCACAATTGATAATTTAAAAAGTTAAAAATTTTTAAATTAATACTTTTTACTTACTTATTTTTCAAAATGATAAATGAAAATGTCGGAAATTTTAAAAAAGGTTATATATTTCCGAAATAGTAAAAAATCTTTAAATATAAAGATCAATCTTAATTATAATATTGGAAAAGATTATTGGAATCCTTAAAAATATAATAAATATATTATTAAAAATATCAATATTTATAAAATAGAAAATTTGAATCTAAAACATATTATATTAATTAACTTATGGGGTATAAATTATGCAAATGGTTGATTTTGAATTTCGAAATGAGTTGATAAAGGAAGATTTCTCGTTAAATTATTGTTATCAATGTGGAACCTGTTCCAGCTCATGTCCTGTAGCTTTTGTTACTAAAGGTGAATATAATCCTCGAAAAATTATCGAACAATCACTTTTAGGGCTTAAAGATATGCTATTAAAAGACCAAAAACCTAATGTATGGTTATGTTGTACGTGTCAGATGTGCGTAGAAGAATGCCCCCAAAATGTTTTTTTAACGGAAATTTTTGAGAGGCTTAAAAATAAGATTGTATTAATAGGAGAACCTTACCCTGAGACTTTTAAAATACAAGCAAAAAGCGTAATACAAAATGGATTAGCAATTCCCCTAACACAACCAATCATTCGTAGAAGAGATCAATTGGGACTTCCGAATGTAGAATCTGCTAATATTAAAGAATTAAAAAAATTGTTAGATGCTACTGATTTTGAAAAAAAAATAAAAGTGTTTGAGGTAAGTAAATAAAATGTCTTATAGTTACTTTTTAGGTTGTGTAATTCCTGGAAGACTACCATTTTTAGAAGCATCAGCGCGAAGTACATTTGAAAAAATCGGTTTGAAGGTTGGAGATCAAGCTAAATGTTCATGTTGTCCAGATCCTACTGGGGTAGCTCAATTGGATCATGAAACATTCTTAGCTTTAGGAGCAAGAAATTTATGTCTTTTCGAAGAAAGTAACAATAATATATTGAGCCTCTGTTCTGGATGTACAGAGTCTCTCAAAACAGTTAAATACATTTTAGATAATGATGATGAGAAGAAAGAAGAAATTAATTTGAAGCTAAAGGTAATAGGAAAAGCTTATAAAGGAGATATTGATATTAAACATTTTGCTGAAGTATTATATGAAAATATTGAAAAAATTAAAGAAAAGGTTAAAAAACCATTAAAAGATCTAAAAGTTGCGGGTCACCCTGGATGTCATTATTTACGTCCATCTGAAATAATAAATTGGGATGATCCATTGAATCCTAAAACATTAGATGAATTAATTGAAGCAACTGGAGCAGATTCTGTTGAATATAGTTTGAAAAATGATTGTTGTGGAAATCCAGTAGAAAAATCTGATAAGGATATTTCTCTAAGTATATTAGAGTGCAAACTTAAAAGCATGAAAGAAGCAGGAACAGACTGTATTGCGTGTGTTTGCCCTGCTTGTTATCAGCAATTTGATTTCAATCAGAGAGAAGTAAATAAAATTTACAATACAGACTATAATTTTCCAGTTTTTTATATAACAGAACTGATTGCTTTAGCTCTAGGAATGGATACAGAGAAGCTTGGCTTAAATTTCCATAGAATTAAAGTTAATGATATTTTACAAAAAATTACTTAACATTAAGGAGAGGATTCAAGTTGGATGAAAATTTAAAAAGAGTTATGGTTATTGGAGGAGGGATCGCAGGAATTCAAGCATCATTAGATTTAGCTGAAAGAGGTATAAAAGTCGAATTGATTGAGAAAAATGCCTGTATCGGAGGACGAATGGCACAACTTGATAAAACATTCCCTACTAATGACTGTTCTATCTGTATTTTAGCTCCTAAACTCGCAGAGTGTTTTCGACATCCAAATATTACTTTGCATACACTTTCAGAAGTAAAAACTCTATCAGGTCGACCAGGGAATTTCAATGTGAAAATATTCAAGAAAGCAAGATATGTAAAAGCAGAAGAATGTATAAATTGTGGACAATGTATAGAAAAATGTCCAATGAGGGTAGACGATGAATTTGATATGAAATTAAGAAAACGTAGAGCAATCTATATTGATTATGTTCAAGGTGTTCCCTCAATAATGACTATAGATAAAGAAAACTGTTTATTTTTCACAAAGAACGCTTGCAGGATTTGTGAAAAAGTGTGTGAAAGAGAAGCAATCGATTTCGATCAAAAGGATGAAGAAATGGAATTAAATGTGGGATCTATCATTGTAGCGACAGGTTATGATATATTTGATCCAAAAACTCTGGAATCTTTAGGATATGGTCGATATCCCAATGTTGTTACCGCTCTTGAATTTGAAAGATTAATTAGTGCTTCTGGACCTTTGGGAGGACATTTGACGAGACCATCAGATAAAAATGATCCTAAAAAACTGGCTTTTATTAATTGTGTAGGTTCAAGGGATATAAAAAATAATCCATATTGTTCATCTTGTTGCTGTATGTATACCACTAAAGAAGCAATGATAGCTTATGAGCATGATAATGAAATAGATACTTCAATATTCTATATTGATCTTAGAGCTGCTGGTAAAGGTTTTCGAGAATATATTCAAAGAGGAGGTGATGAATACGCTATTAAATATATTAAAGGAAAGGTAGCGAAGATATTAGAAGATGATCAAAGAAATCCTCTAATTAGATTTGAAGATATTAATACTTCGCAAGTGAAACAACTTAAATTTGACTTAGTAATTTTAGCTACTACTATGATACCTAAAAAAGATGCTGCAGGATTAGCTAAAATCCTTGGAATTAAAATAAATGATTTTAACTTTTTCAAAGCAGAGAGTTACCAACCACAAAAATCCTCTAAAGAAGGAATTTTTCTCTGTGGTGCTTGTAGGGAACCAATGGATATTCCAAATTCAGTAATTGATGCAAGTGGAGCAGCCGCTAAAGCTGCTGAAATTGTAATGAGGGGGTAAAAAAATGACGGATGATGATATTAGAATTGGCGTTTTTATTTGTCATTGTGGTACTAATATAGGTGGTGTTTTAGATATCTCTGAGTTAACAGAATATACCAAAACTTTACCTAATGTAGTATATAGTGCTGCAAACCTTTATACATGTTCAGAAGTTGGATTAAGTGAGATCAGAGAAAATATAGAGGAACATAATTTAAATCGTGTTATTGTAGCATCGTGTTCTCCTCGAACTCATGAACCCTTATTTAGATCAACTTGTCAAGAAGCAGGTTTGAATCCTTATTTATTTGAAATGGTAAACATTCGAGATCAAGATTCTTGGGTTCATATGAAAGAGCCAGAAAAAGGCACCGAAAAGGCAAAAGATCTCATTAGAATGGGTGTTTATAAGGCTGCTCTATTAGAATCATTAGAAAAAATGCAAGTTAGTGTAATACCTTTTGCTATAGTAATAGGTGGCGGGATCGCAGGAATGAATGCTGCATTAAATTTAGCAAACCAAAGTTTTAAAGTAAGTATAATCGAAAAGGATTCTGAATTAGGAGGATTAATTAGACATTTAAATAAAGTATATCCTACTAATGAAGATGCTTCAAATATATTAGAAACAAGAAATTTGGTAGAGAATCATAAAAAAATTGATATATATAAGTCTGCTGTAATAGAAAAAATAGAAGGATATGTAGGGAACTTTAAAGTAATTATTCTCCAAAATAAAAAAATTATAGAAATTGAAGCAGGAGCTATTATTGTTGCTACAGGCGCAAAAGCTTTATCACCAGAAGGATACTATAATTATAATGGAAAAACCATAATAAGTCAATTAGAACTTGAGGGCTTATTAAAAGAGAATAAAATTAGCAGTACAAACATTACTATGATTCAATGTGTTGGTTGTAGAAATGAAGAACGAAAATATTGTTCAAATATATGCTGTATGACTGCGCTTAAAAATGCAATCTTAATCAAGGAATATAATCCAAATACTAATGTTAATATAATTTTTAGAGATATTCAAACTCAAGGCGTTGTTTATGAGGAATATTATAGAAGAGCAAGAGAAATGGGAATATTATTTATAAAGTATTTACCAGAGAAACCTCCAACAATTAAGAAAGATCGTATTGAGGTCTATAATGAATTTATGAATCAAGTTATTGGGGTTCCCTATGATCTTGTTGTATTATCAATGCCTCTTGTTGCTAATGAAGATTCAGAGCAGTTAGCTAAAATGTTAAAAGTACCATTAGAAGAGAATCACTTCTTTTTAGAAGCTCATGTAAAATTAAGACCTGTTGATTTCGCTACAGACGGCATATTCGTATGTGGCTCTGCTCATTGGCCAGCAGATATTTCAGAAGCAATATCACAATCAAATGCGGCAGCTTCTAGAGCAAGTACAATACTCTCGAAAGAAATGCTAGAAGTAGAAGGTTCTACAGCCGAAGTCAATACAGATTTATGTGTGGGATGTGAAGCGTGTATTAAGATTTGTCCCTATAGTGCAATATCTAAAGATGAGGAAACAGATACCGTAGTAGTTAATAAAGTTGTTTGTAAAGGGTGTGGATTATGTGGTGCTAGTTGTCCGCAAAATGCAATAACCATACACCACTTTACTAGCGATCAAATTATTGCTGAAATTGCAACTTATGGAGGTGGAGAATAAATGGTCTTTGAACCAAAAATTTTAGGTTTCTTATGTAATTGGTGCTCTTATGCTGGAGCAGACTTAGCAGGTGTTAGTCGAATCCAATACCCAACAAATGTCAGAGTTATTCGCGTTATGTGTTCTGGAAGAGTTGATCCAGTATTTATTGCTGAAGCATTTATGAATGGTATTGATGGAGTACTTGTTTTAGGATGTCATTTAGGAGATTGCCATTATATAAGTGGTAATTATGAAACAGAATTAAAAATGAAAATGTTAAGTAAAACATTATCAATGATAAATTTCTCTGATCGAGTTCGACTTGATTGGGTTTCTGCAGCAGAAGGAAATAGATTCGCTCAAATAATTCGTGATTTCACTGAACATATCCGTAAATTGGGACCATCTCCAATTAAAAATGATAAAGTAAAGAAAGAAATAATTGATAATCTAAATGCTGTTAAATTTGCCCTATGTGATTCAAGGTTAAGAGCTTTAGTTGCTAGGCAACGAGAATTAACCACAGATGGAAATGTATATGGGGAAATAATACCAACAGAAGAATTTGAGGAAATACTTGATAATGCTATTGAAAATGAAATTATTCGCCATAAAATTTTAGAAAAAATTAAGAAAGAAGGTAAATCTGTCCCTGATATTGCAAAAGAAATTGACGTTGAACCTTATAAAGTATTACAACATATTGTAACTCTTCGAGCTCGAGGTTTAGTTGATGTTGATCAAATAAATGAAGAAATTCCCACTTTCATATCGATTAAAGAGGTTTAAAGATGGAAAAAATTGGTTCAGTTCTAGTTATAGGAGGAGGAATAGCAGGTATCCAAGCTTCAATGGATCTAGCAGATTCTGGTTTTAAAGTTTATTTAGTTGAATCATCAATGAGTATAGGAGGAGTTATGTCTCAATTAGATAAAACTTTTCCTACGAATGATTGTTCCATATGTATCCTCGCTCCTAAATTAGTTGCTGCAGGGCGTCATGAAAATATTACACTTTTAATTAATACAACTTTAGAAAAAATTGATGGAAATCCCGGTAATTTTACTGTAGAGCTGCAACAAAAAACTTTATTATTAGATCAAGAGAAATGCACTGGTTGTGGTGTGTGTGCGCAAGAATGTCCTGTAGAGGCAATTGATTTCTTCAATGAAGGATTATCAAATAGATCTGCGATATCTGTAAAATTTCCACAAGCAGTTCCGTTAGTTTTTTCGATAGACCAAGAAATATGTATAGGATGTGGTTTTTGTAAAGGAGTCTGTAAAGCTAAAGCAATAGATTACACTCTTGAAGATAAATTTACTACTCTGAATGTTGGAGCTATTGTTTTAGCACTTGGGTTTGATGAATATGACCCTAGTCTTACCCAACAATATGGGTACAGTAAATATTTGAACGTAGTCACTAGTATTGAATTTGAACGGATTTTAAGCGCAAGTGGTCCTCATTCGGGGCTTATCCTCAGACCATCAGACGGAATAATTCCAAGAAAAGTAGCATTCCTACAATGTGTAGGGTCTAGAGATAAAAAACATGGTGTAGAATATTGTTCTTCAGTTTGTTGTATGTATACCGCTAAAGAAGCTGTAATTGCGAAAGAACATATGGAAATTATTGAACCCACGATTTTTTCAATGGATGTGAGAGCTGTTGGAAAAGATTTCGATAAATATATTGAACGTGCTCAAAATGAATATGGTATAAGATATATTAGAAGCAGAATATCGGATATTAAAGAAATACCTGAAACAAAAGATCTATTACTTCATTTTGAAAATGAAGATGGAAAAGTAGTTAGTGAGGTTTTTAATTTAGTCGTTTTAGCAGTAGGAGCTTTACCAAATCATAGCACAAAAGAGTTAGCAAAAAAATTAAACTTTGAATTGAATGATTATGATTTCTGTAAGACAAAACCATTCTGCCCCGTAGAGACATCCAGAGAAGGAATTTATGTATGTGGTATGATTTCAGAACCTAAAGATATTCCAGAAACAGTTGTGGAGGCGAGTGCTGCCGCAGGTGCTGTGAATATTCTTTTATCTGATGTTAGGAACACATTAATCACTGAAAAAGAATTACCAAAAGAAATTGATACAAGTGGAGAACCACCTCGCATTGGTGTTTTTATATGTCATTGTGGCATTAATATTGGAGGAGTTGTAGATGTTCCTGAAGTTGTTGAATATGCAAATCAATTAACTGATGTAATTTATGCAGAAAGAAATTTGTATACATGCTCTGCTGATACTCAAACTAATATTAAAGAAAAAATCAAAGAGTATAATTTAAATAGAGTAATAGTTGCTTCATGTACACCAAGAACTCATGAATCATTATTTCAAGAAACCATTAGAGAGGCAGGTTTGAATAAATATCTCTTCGATTTGGCAAATATACGTGATCAATGTTCATGGGTACATATGCATGAACCAGAGAAAGCAACAGAAAAAGCAAAGGATTTAGTGAGAATGGCTGTTGCAAAAGCTCGAAAATTAGTCCCTCTTCAAGAACAACAAGTAGAAGTAATTCACAAGGGAATGGTAATTGGAGGAGGTATTTCTGGGATGTCAGCAGCTTTAAATCTTGCAAATCAAGGATTTGAAGTGTTCCTCGTAGAGAAAAGTGAAAAATTAGGGGGTTTTTCTAATAATATTTATCAAACTATAGAAAACTATGACGTTCAAGAATTTCTTAAAGATTTAATTAAGAAAGTTAACGAGCATAAGCTCATTAACGTATTTCTAAACGCTAAAATTAGTTCAATAGGAGGATATGTTTGTAATTTTACAACTAAAATTACTTATGGTAAAGAGAAACAAAAGAAAGAATTCCAGCACGGTATTATTATAGTAGCCACTGGAGCTTATGAATATCAACCTAAAAGTGGCGAATTTCTTTTTGGTAAAGTTGATAGAGTTATATTACAATCAGAACTCGAAAAAATACTTTATACTGAAGAAGAGAAAATTAATAAGTTAAATTCAATAGTAATGATACAGTGTGTTGGCTCTAGAAATGAAGAGCATCCCTACTGTAGCAGGATGTGCTGTAGTGAAGCAATTAAAAATGCTTTAAAGGCAAAAGAAGTTAATCCAAATCTTAATATCACTGTTTTATATAGAGATATTAGAACCTATGGCTTTAAAGAAAAATATTATAATTTAGCAAGAGAAAAGGGAATAATTTTTCTCAGATTCAATGATAATAAACCCCCAGAAATTAAGTTAGAAAATGATAAATTAGGTATTTATATAAATAAACCAGATATTGGAAATATTAAAATAGATGCAGATTTAGTTGCTCTAAGTGCAGGTATTGTTGCTGATGGTGAATCAAACGAAACTTTAGCAAAAATGTTAAAGGTCCCAACGAATGACGATAATTTTTTCTTAGAAGCTCATGTAAAACTTCGACCATCAGATTTCGCAACTGAAGGTATCTTTTTATGTGGAACTGCTCGCGGAACTGCAACAATTAGCGAGAGTATAGCACAAGCAATGTCAGCAGCCTCTAGAGCTACTACCATTTTATCTAAAGATATTTTAATTACTGAAGGTGTTATATCTAAGGTTGATCCCGCTTTATGTATTGGTTGTAATAGATGTGCTGAAGTTTGTAATTATGGTGCTATTGGTGTAAAATATGAAGAAGGTTTAATGATCTCTGAAGTTAATCCATTACTTTGTAAAGGTTGTGGAGATTGTGCTGCTGAATGTCCAGCAGAAGCTATAACTATGAGTCATTTTGGACGTATTCAAATTGAACCAATGATAACTGAAGCAGCTAAAACTGCAGTTTCAGATGGACAGCTCAGAATAGTTGCATTTCTCTGCAACTGGTGTAGTTATGCCGGTGCAGATCTAGCTGGAGTAAGTCGATATCAATATCCTCCAAATATAAGAACTATAAGAGTAATGTGTTCTGGAGGCATCCCTAAGAGTTTTATACTCCAAGCATTTTTGGAAGGTGCTGATGGTGTTTTTGTAGGTGGATGCCATCTAGGAGATTGTCATTATATAGCCGGAAATCAAGACGCTTTAAGAAGAACTAATGAAATTGAACAAATTATAGAATCTCTTGGAATCAATCCAGGTAGGTTCATGCGAAGATGGATTTCTGCTAGTGAGGGAAAGCTTTTTGCTGAAACCATTACAGAATTTACCGAAAAATTAAAAAAATTAGGACCTATTGAAAACGACTATAAAAAAGAAGAAATTCTTATAACAAAATAATATAATTATCAAATTAATAAAATTTAGAGTTTTTTAAAATGATTATAACTAAACAAAAAGATATTGAAGAAATATATGAAATGATAAAACCATACTCAAAAATCCTAGTCGCTGGGTGTGATGGATGTTGTCAACCTCCACGCTCAATTAATGAAGCAAAAGTACTAGCACAAATGCTCGAATTGAAAGCAAGGAGTAATGGAAAAGAATTAAAATGGAAAGCTATCACAGTTTTAAGACAATGTGATGATAGAATTGCCGCAACAACAATAAGACCATTTATTGAAGAATTTGATGCAATTGTATCTTTAGCATGTGGTTTAGGGGTAGGAATGTTAAATAGAATCTTTCCTACAATTCTCACTTTTCCAGCACAAAACAGTATGTTTGGTGGAGCAGAAAATAATGGAGAAAATTATTTTGTTGAGTATTGTGAAACTTGTGGAGAATGTCTACTGGGAGTTACAGGTGGTATTTGTCCGATGGCAGGATGTGCTAAAAACCTGAGTAACGGTCCTTGTGGAGGACAAGTTGAAGGGAAATGTGAAGTAGGAGGATATATACACGATTGTGCATGGGTGAAAATCTGGGAACGATTGAAGAAATTCAATAGACTTGATCTATTCACAATCTATAGACCACCACGAAATTACCGTTTATGGTCGAGTCCACGATTTTTGCATATTTATGAACCAAGTTCAAATGTGGAAGAACCGAAAAAGGAGGAGAAAGTATAAAATGCCAAAAAGACCTGCTTACAGTAATCTAGTAAAGAATATCAAAGAAGGAAAATTTGTATTCACTGGTGAATTAGAACCTGAGAAAGACTTTGATTTAAAACATGTTCTGAAGTCTGCAGAAGCAATGAAAAAGACTGGAAAAATCGTTGCCGCTAATGTTACAGATGGCCCTCAAGGAGATGCTTATACATGTTCCATGGTCCCTTGCTATCTAGTTCAAGAAAAAGTTGGATTAGAAGCTATCTGGCAGATGACTGTACGAGATAGAAATAGAATTGCTCTATTTGGTGATATTTTAGGTGGTGCAATTCTCGGTCTTAAAAATCTACTTGCATTAACAGGTGATCATTCTGCTCTTGGAGATCATCAAAATGCTAGACCTGTTTATGATCTAGATTCTACTCAATTGATAGAACTCGTTTCAAAAATGGTTGATGAAGGAACTGATTTAGAAGGAAATGAGATAGTAGGAGGAAAACTGCAAATAAATGTTGGTTGTGCTGCAAATCCAAATTCAAATCCAAGAGAGCCAGAAATTTTAAAAGTTGGGAGAAAGGTAGAGGTGGGAGTAGATTTCATTCAAACTCAAACCTCATTTGATATTGATGATGCTAAGGAATTTCTAAAGGAATTAGAAAAATATAATACTCCTGTTTTACTTGGGTTATTTCCAATAAAAAGTTATGGAATTGCTGCCTATTTTGATGCAAATATTCCAGGTGTATCAGTTCCTAAGGAATTTCTTGGAGCATTAAAGAAAGCAGAAAAGGATAATAAGGGGAATAAAAATGCTAAATATGATGCGATAGATAAGGTTAATCTGGAGTTCTACAGACCATTTATTAATGAAATTAAGAAAACTACTAAAGCTGCAGGAATTCATTGTATGGCAGTACATTATGAAAGATTATTTGATCCACTCCTTAAAGATTTCTGAAAATGAGAACATAAATTTAAAGAATAATTTTTTCGAAATTTCAAATTAAAATTTTTTTAAATATTAAAAAAGAGAAGAGGGAATTAATAATGAAAAATTTAGATGATAAGGATAAAAGAATTCTTGAAATGCTTCTTGAGGATTCTAGAAGACCCTACCACGAAATCGCAGCAGATCCAAAGGTAGAATTATCTGAATCGACTGTAAGAAAACGTGTCATCAAACTGCAAGAAGAAAGGGTAATTGAAAAGTTTACCATACAGATCTGCCGTGAAGATGAAAGATGCATTATTGCATTCATTACACTTATTCCAAAAAGTTTAGCTGAGACAAAAGAATTATTAAGAGAAGCTCAGATACTTCCTCAATGTGAAGAAATATATTTCCTTGCGGGGGAATGTGGTGTTTTAATAAAAGTCAATGTACCTGAAATAATTGAGCTAGATGCGTTAATAGAATCATTTCGTGCCCGTGCTGATGTAAAAAGTGTCGAGAGAGTTTGTGTTGTCTTAAGAAATCTTAAGGAAAAAACTACTTAGCCAATTCTCAAATTTGGATCAACTAATAAACCAAAATCTAAGGCGAGTTTTTATAATGATTTTTTAAATGCTTTTGTAAAAACCATCTCATCACTGATAATTTGCCAAGTTCTCCAACCATTTTCAACCTTTTTTCTAGCTTCTTTAATAAAAGCGTTATAACCAATCTCACGACATCTTTTCAAATTGTTACATGTATCTCTACTATATCTCGTACAAATCATTTTAGTCATTTGAGCTTTATTTGCCATTGGCACGGGATTAGGATCTTCATTTTGACAGGGAGTTTCTGCTGAAGGATCATAATCGGTACATTCAGCACATGTCCAGTAACCTTTGGATTTAACACATTTTGCAATACCACAAAATTGTGATGCAAACCCTCCAGGATAACATCCAGGACACTTTCCTTTTTCACTGGCTTTAATGAATTTATTTATTGTCTCTAAGGTATTGTTTATTTCCTTAGGATTTAATCCAATTGTCATACTAGTATCTTTTATATTTCCTCCTTCCCAAATGCTTTTAAGTTTTTTTGCCGCTTCTAACCCTTCTCCAGTATAAGTATCACATCCTAAACAGACAATACCACACGGAGCAATAATTCCTCTGTCTTCTTCTTTAACAACTTTTAATTTCAAACTCGTATTATATCACCCAATTCTTAATATAAAATTGAATGAATAATAAAACAATACTTTCAATATAAAGAGCTGCTCTCTAAGAAATTTATCAGAAAAAAGTTCGTTATAAACTAATATTCGTAGATTTTTTCTATTTTTATCTATAACTATATCTTTAAATAAGTCAGGATTAATTTCGAAATCAATAATTAATTGATAGCCGAAACTAATCTATGTTTACAAAATTTCCTTAATATCAATCTCAGCACATCTTCAAAACAATCAAGTATTCCCTCTCCACTAACCGCAATTGTATATCTTGATTCCACGTTCTTAAATTTATGAAAATCAATTTCTTTTAAGAAAACTCTAGGATTGAATTTCTCTGGTAAATCTTGTTTGTTAAATGCAATTATTATTGGAATATCATCAATACAATCTCCAAAATATGACATAAGTTCATTCCAAGAAATAAGATTACGTTCATATACATCTTCTTGAGAATCTAACACGAGAATGATTCCATCAACTGCTCGTAAGGTGATCGGTCTGGTAATCAAATAGAAATCCTGACCAGTTGTAGTATAAATATGAAGTTTCAACCTCCATTCTTCATTTTGAAATGTAACTGTTCCATAATCAAAAAATAAGGTCCTTTTTACTGTACTTTCGATACTTTGTAATGCTTCATCCTTACCAAAGTGAGAGAATAAAGCCTTAATAGAAGTAGTCTTACCTGAATAAGCAGGACCAAAATACACGATTTTTATATTGATTGTTTTATCACAGTGATCAATAATCATAAACATACTTCTAAAAATACATTTATAAAAGGCAATTTTTTAAAGTCTCTAAAACTTAAAAAAAAAGGATATAATGCGATATTAATTTTTTAACAATTCAGAACCACACATTTCACAGAACCTTTGGTTCTCGTAAAGAATAATCTTACCACAATTATTACATTTACTTATTTCTTCTTTTAGGTACATTTCTTTATAAAATTGCAATTTTAAGTTATTCATCAAACGTGCAAATATCATAAGGTATTTCTTATCCGTCCCTCGCGGAGGTACGCCAATGTAACCTTTTTTCAATAGAATATGTAATTCTGTGCGGTTCCCTTTATCTTGTAGCTTAATTGAAAGTTTAACGGGTAAAATTGAAGGCTCAGCACGAATACCCCTTGTATGAGCTTTTAATCTAGAACCATACGTTCCAAGTATTATTTTATCATTCATTCGTTTTATCTTAATTTGATTTTGATTAACAAAATCCATAATTCTATGAATTATTTCATTATTAGGAAGGTCTGTAGGGATAAGATCTTTCAATTCTAATTTTTTCATTTTTACCACTCCTTATTTGTTTTATTTCTTCTCTAGATAAGAGGTATGAAATACCTTTAATTAATAAATTGGAGTCCAGTTATTAATTAGAACCCTTATTTTATAAAAAAGATTTAAAAAATCAAATATAAACTAAAATAGTTTAAATATTAACAATCAAGGGTAGAGTATATATCAACTTTTTTTTGGGACTTAAATGTTCTAAATAAAATAAAAGCTGTAAAATCATAGCTAAAAATTATAATGATTGAAGAAACCCGAATTAAAAAAAATCTTAAAAGTTTTGCTTTTCCTCGATTATCTGGAACGATATTTGAACTTCAAGCTTTTAATAAATTAATACAAGAAATAGAGGATCTGAATTTAGAATTTGAAGTCCAAACTTTTACTTTCAGTTCGTTTTATTCGAGATTATATCCCAAAATAACATTTTTATCCGTTTCGTTAATCTCATTATTACAATACTTGAATGTGCATATGATTTTCTCTATAACTTTAACTCTCATATTACTTGGCATCGTGATTACTTCTATTATTTTAACGAGAAAACCTGAAAAAATTCAATTTGTACCAAAATTCAATTCGCAAAATCTTATAGTAAAGATTAAATCTAAATCTAATGAAATAAAGATTAATGACAGGATTGCATTGTTTATGAGTCATTTGGATTCTAAGGGACAAAGATTCAAAATTAGAATTCGGATAAGAATAATTAAGCTTTGGATCGCTTCGTCAATTCTCCTAGCTGTTATTATACTCCTCAAAAACTTGATATTTATAGAATTTGAAATTTTTTTTTACATTCTTGGGTTGTTTCCTTTGATATGTAATATAGGTGCCTCCATAATAATGCTTCTTAATACTACAGATAACAGTTCTGATGGTGCTATTGATAACGCTTCAGGTATCGCATGCAACTTAGAACTGGTTAATTATTATCATAATCCCGAAAACAGATTACAAAATTATGATATGTGGTTTCTTTTTACTGGAGCTGAAGAATGCGGAACAATGGGTATAAGGCATTTTTATAATAATTTAAAAAATTTTGACCCTGATAAATCGATAATATTTAATTTTGAATCCATAGCTAAACATGTTTTTATATTTCCAGGAGGAAACGAAGGAGATCACGCCAAGGATATTGACTATTTACTCTTGAATAACAAAAGAGACCTTCCAATCAGACATTACATTACAAATAGAGTTCTCGGCACGCATTCCGATGGAGGTTTTTTAGGAGATAGGGGGCTTCAAGGATATGGATTTGGAGGGGTGGAAACATATGCTTATATGCATACTCCTGATGATACGATCGATAAAATTGACACAAAAATTTTAGAAAAACTATGTCTGGTTCTTACAGATTCTTTAAAAGAGCACGATGCTAATCTTATTGTTTAAAATTTAAGCTGTTTGGTAATCAATTTTTATTGTGTTAAGTATTAAGTCCATCCTTTAATCTGTGCATATCTTCAGTTTATTTTTTCTATGGATAAAAAGGTTAGAAAAAGTTAAATAATTTAATATGATATTTGTTAATTTCTTGACTAATTCCTAAGCTCATTCTTCAGAAAAACCTCCCAAATTTCACATTTGTATATATTTAATCACTGTTGTTAAACTGAAATAATATAAATTCTAAAATATCCTACTAACTATGTTGACATCCTAATAAGTAACTAAAAGAAATAAAATCGAAATATACTTATTTATTTTTAAAAATATATAATGAAAATTATAATTAGACTAAATGTTATCGAAAGGTTTTAATTCAAAAGAATTAGAAGAGATAAAGTCAATTAAAATAGGTAAATGGGATATAATCTCTGAATATCATCGTATTGACTGGCTTAAAGCTGGACATAATGAAGAAGAGGCAAAGATTCATGGTATTGTGATTGCTATTGTTGGATATCAAGCACGTTTAGGAAAAGAACCTCAAAAATATAAATTAGAACAAAAAGGAAAGGAAAAGGGTGTATCTATAACCCATAGAAAGCAAGAGAAATGGATAACAACTAAGGAATTTGATAAAATTATTAATAAGATTGGTAATAAATATTATAAAAAGGTATTCTCTCCCGCAATAGAAAATTTATATAATAAGGATTACTCTTATGATGAAGTAAAGAAAGCAGTTGAAATCCCCTCAACAATAGGAGCGAAAATAACTCTAGATAAATTTTTACCTTTTCTATAATTAGAAAACAAATTAGGAAATAAATAATCATAAATATAATTAGCACTAAAACTGCTTTCTTCCATGAATACAGAAAAATATAAAAAGATTCTCCATATAATATTATATGAATTAATCCCAAAAGTGTTCTTGGGTGAACATATGTAAAATATTTAGTGATAAATACTATAATAAATTCTTAATTTTTCGGGCTAATTCCTGAGCATCTGCTTCAGAACTCTCAAGAATCTTGAACATCTCCTCAGAATTAACTATCATACCAGCATCAAGTAACTTCTGAAGTCCAATCACCGTATTAATTCTTTCATTTTTCTGAAGATGAAAAATTACATTACCTAACTGGTTTTTCAGCAATCCTCTCTCAGAATTTAACGCCAACCGTAAAAGCGCAGGACAAACCTCCTCCAGAGTCTCCTTACTCATCCTTTTCGCATATTCATACATTTGTACCCTTTGGTCATCTGTGAGCCCAACAACTTTCTCTTCTATTTTTGATAATGGTTCCATTTTTCGTTATCACTTCCTAACATTTTTGATTTTTTTATTTTTATTTTTAATATTTTTTGACTAATCACTATACTATCACTCTCATATTTAAATGTTTTCAGTCATAATTCTCGAAAGAAAGTACGGAATCTGTCAAAACAAAATATTTTGTATTTTTAAAATGTACAAAATGACGAAAAAATGATCATATTCCCTAGTGGGATCTTTTTGGGTCCTAATGAATTTTTCATATTTTTTACCTAGAATATAAGAAACAATTTCGGAATCTAATTGACCGGAAAAAGTAAAATATATTGAACAAAGTAACCTTTCAGTCATTCAACGACAAAAAGATGATCAACATCCGACATTCATTCTTGGTCCATTGACAATATCAATCACAATCGACACTTTTCGTAACTAAAAACCAGCATTATAATGCAAAACATTTTTTTCATATCCTTAAAATAAGTGATTGTATTCATAAATTCTGATCGGTTTGATGTGAAAGGTTGATCGTATCATCGCAACATTATGATCGAAAAGCGACACATTTATATATCGAAATTTATTATCAATAATTGTAAAACACGTAAATGATTGAGGGAACAAAATGGGACATATAGAAAAAGAGGAAAAATTAGACGATGTAATGGCTTATTATAGGAATGTTCGGGAGGCGCTCGCTGGTTTGAGCGATATAATTGACATAAATTTTAATAAGAAGGACTTTTATCATCAAGCAGCGAGGGATAATTTGAAAGCTTTACATGATAATGTGTTAGAAGTATTAAAAGCTTCTTTTACTCCTCGAGAAATACGCATAAAGTTGCGAGAGTTAGAGTTTGACGAGAAAGAAGCCGAGAAAGTGTTTCCTTTATAATTTATTAAATCTTATTTTTAGCTTAATTTTTAATTATTAGATTTTAATTCTAATGAATATAAATATACTTAGATTATACCCTTAAATGAGTAGAAGGTGTTTGTTAATGATGTCTAAAATATACTCCTTTAGGTGTAATAATCACTTTGTTATCATATTAATTTTAATTTTTAATATTTTTCTTTTCGAAACGTTACATTCTATAACTCAAAATAATAAATATCTTGATTAATTTCAATACTTAAGATTAAAAAATACCTTTTAAAAAAAAAAATTTGTGAAAAAAATGGTTATTATAACAACTAAAAAGCCGGTAGAGGAAGTTCTTAATGTCCTAAAAGATAATAATGCTAAAAAATTGTTTCTTGTAAGTTGTGGCGTTTGTGCAGCATTATGCCAGACAGGTGGCGACCAAGGCTTAGAGGAGTGGAGGGAAATCTTAGAGAAAGAAGGATACGAAATAATTAATGGCATGGTTGTAGATGATGTCTGTGATAATAGGGAAATGGCTAAAGTCATACGTAAAAATGATGCTGATGTTCAAGAAGCTGATTCTATTGTCACTTTAAGTTGTGGACTTGGAGTTCAATCTACAGTTCAGGTGCTTTCTAAGAAATATCCTGAAAAGCAAGTGTTTGTAACAAATAATACAGAATTCATGGGGATGACGGAGAGAATCGGCAGATTTTATATGAGATGTCGAGGATGTGGTGATTGTCTATTAAATGAAACAGGTGGTATTTGTCCCATAACCACATGTGCTAAATCGCTTATGAATGGGCCATGCGGTGGAATGGTTAATGGCAAATGTGAAGTTGGTAATTACGAGAAAGATTGTGGCTGGGTTTTAATTTATAATCGATTGAAAGAAATAGGGAGATTAGATTTATTCTCCAAATTGAGAGATCCAGTAGATTGGAGCGAATCGGGTCACCAACGAGAAGTAGTATGGAGGTAGAGTTAAAATGGCAGAAAATAAAGTTTATTCTAAATTAGGTGAAAAGTTAGCAAATGGGGATTTTATACTAACTGGCGAGCTTGAGCCTGAAAAAACCTGTGATCTTTCCCATACTATTCAAGAAGCTAAAGAAATGGCTCCATACGTCGTTGCTGCGAATGTCACTGATAGTCCTCTTGGAATAGTTACTATTAATAGTATGGCTGCTTCTCATATTATCCAAAAAGAGGCTGGATTGGAAGTGATTTGGCAACTTACAGTAAGAGATGTGAATAAATTAGGTATTGCTGGCATGATAATGGGAGGTCATGCATTAGGATTGAGAAATGTGTTATCCCTTACTGGTGATCATCCTGCCCTTGGAGATATGCCAGAATCTAAACCTGTATTTGATCTTGATTCAGCTACCCTAGTTAAATTAATTCGAGAGATGGTCGATAAAGGTTCTATAAATGGACACGAAATTGAACATGCTCCAACTCTTCATGTAGGTGCAGCGGCAAATCCAAATGCAGATCCTATGGGAGCGGAGATTTTAAAAATTGGAAGAAAAGCCGAAGCCGGCTGTGAATTTATACAAACTCAAGTTGTATATGATTTGGATCGAACTATTGAATTTTTAAGTGAGATCAAAAAATATAACGTCCCAATTTTACTTGGAATTTTTCCAATGAAAAGTTATGGTATTGCCAAGGGTTTTGATACTTTTGTTCCTGGAGTTGATGTTCCAAAGGACATTTTAGCCAAGTGGAAAAACATCAAAACAGAGTTTAAGGATGATAAAAAAGAACAGAATAGATTATATGATCAAGCTAACTATGAGTTTTTCAAGCCCTTTATTTCCGAACTAAAGAAAAAGGGTTTGTTAGCAGGCGTACATTGCATGGCAGTTCATTATCCCCGAATTTTTCCTAAATTAATGGAAGTAATTCAAGCTTAAATTTAATTTCTTTTTATTTTTTTTATTTTGGTAATTTGATAACTTTACCAACTTTTAAATCAAAATAAGCCTCTTTAAACGTCTCCTTAAAAATATTAATGCTCTCTATGCTGCTATCATGAGGTGAAAGTGCCATTAACTTAGGATTTCTAGCTTTTAGGTAATCTAATGCGAAATCTCGATCATTTTTATGCCATGGTTCCCATGGTGGTCTTGTTGTCATGATGAATTTATGTATTGGCAATCCTGACCAATCATCCTCATCGCTTGGGAATTTTGGTATGGGTAAATGTAATCCTCCTATAAAACCATAAATTGGTGTATCAAATAATGCTTCAACACGATCTATTATCTTTTTAATTCCTTGATGTCCACAACCGACAATAATTACAATCCCTTTTCCTTCAACATTTATAGCCATAGCTTGTTCGTACACATCCCTAAAAAAAAACAAAGGATTATGTATAGGACCGATAGAAGCTATTCCCTCTTCAATGACCTCTGGACCTTTCATTTGGCTTAAAGTGGCAGTAGGATGAGTCATGGGAACAGGAGTAAATGCTTTCACATGACTTAGGTCAAGTTGGGATTCTGAGAGTGAAAATGTATTTTTTTGAGCCCATTGATACCCTCCCACATGATCACCATGCAAGTGTGAAATGAAAATATATTTAAAGTCATCTATAGTGATACCTAAAGCCTCCATATTCTTTAAAAGGGGAGATGGATGTTTTCTATTAGGATTTAGACCTGTATCATATAAAATCCCAATATTATCAGCTTTAATATAATAGGAAACTCCATTTTCAGTGAAGAGATTATTTTCAGCTTGATAATCGATAAGAGGAATAAGCTCAAAATTTTTAACCATGCCCATGTCATCCAATTTGTTGAATTTAGTACTCGACCATTCATTCTCAATAATTTGTTTATTCTTTTCAAATCTTTTGTTCAATACCATTAAAGTAAAAAGAGGAAGCGACATTTGAAAAGCTCGCGTCAATTCCATCTCAGAAAGTTTCTCTCCATTTACAATTTTGGATATAATCTCACGATCCTTTATTAAAGGATATTCTTTTAGCAATTTCTTGATTTCTTCTAAACCTATACTACTCAATTAAAAAACCAGAATTAATTTTTTATTTTATTCTAATATTTATTCTATTTTTTTATACCTTTTTATAATAACTGATCTTTTTCCACTTTTAACCAAAGGAAATTCCACCTGATTTTGTTAATAAACTCCAATCTTCCCAGGCATAACTAGTATCTATCATGGTAGGAGAATTGCAGCTATCACAATTTTCTGATTCTTTTAAATATTGTTGAAATCGTGGTAAATTCACGGCATCTTTAATAGAAATTTCTCGTAAATTCGCGATTGGTTTATCTAATTGAAGACAATCTTCGATATCACCATTAGAATTAACAAACATGAAGACCTTTCTTGCATGGCACCGATAAGTTTTCTTTCCTCCAATGAAATGTTTCAAGTACATTTCTGAGTTTAATATGTGAGAGCCATTCTTTTTTGCTTCTAAAATTCTTGAAAAAGCATCACTTATTTCCTGGTCCGTTGCAGAAAGTTCTCCTTTTTCATCAATATCCCCATATGAATAATGACGTATAGTATTAATCACATTAAATGCAATGGGAATCTCTAATTCATTACCGAGAGCAATCATTTCATCAACGCGATGAATATTTAATTTACTAATAGAAAAACTAAATTGTAAAGAGATAAGAGGATAATCCCTTTTAATTATCTCAACCGATTTCATTATATTATCATATAATCCAGGCAATGACCTAATTTTATCATGTTCTTCTCGTACAGGAGAATCAAGAGATATAAGAATAAGGTCAAGATCATCCCCAAATTCAGATATTCGTTTAGGTATAAGAAAGCCGTTGGTTACCATTCCAATGAAAGCAAATTTAGCTTCATGCTTAGCAAATTTTATAATTTCTGCAATGTCTTTACGAAGTGTAGGTTCGCCCCCCCAAAGAATAGTTATTAGAAAGCCCTCTTCTTTAGCATCCAAATAAATACGTTTTATTTCTTCTAATGTTAATTCATTTTTAACTGAATTATCTTTCCAAAAACAAGACTCACAGCTACAATTACATCGTAAAGTTGTAAGGAAATGAAAAATGAATGGTTTACCTCCCTTATCTTTTGCTTGTTTTGCTGCGATGGCTAATTTAGAAAACAGTTTACCTTTTTGCCGTTTTATTTCTTTAACTGTTATTTTTTGCTCCATAAAACTCATTTAATCAGTAATTGTTTATATATTATTATTAATAAACCCGAAATAGAATGTTTATTTTATCTTAAATTTTTAATGATATAAGTAATTCTTTTCAAATATCATTTTTTTTTATATCTTATTATAATAACTAGTCTATTTCCATTTCAGGATTTAATTAGAAAAATAGAAAATAAATTACTTTATGGTGATATGAATTGAGTTCTAGGCAAGAAGAACATATATTAGGCGGAGGAAAGATTCGCAGTATTATTTTAGGAATGAATGATGGATTAATTTCAACATTCACATTATTAGTAGGAGTAGCAGCAGCAACTTTAGTTTCAACAGGCAGTAATGCAATTGTAGTATTAACAGGATTTGCAGCTATGGTTTCTGGAGCAATTAGTATGGGACTCGGTGAATATATTTCGAGTAAATCTGAGTATAATTACATTAAAAATGAATTAAAAAAAGAAAGAGCAGAAATTGAACTTTTTCCCGAAGAAGAAAAAGAAGAAGTTAATGAGATTTTTGAAAAAATGGGATTAGAGGGCGCCACACTTAATGCGTGTGTAGATACGATTACTTCAAATAAACAAGTCTGGTTGGATTTTCTAACAAAAAGTGAGTTAGGATTTGAAGAACCAGAAAATCCTATTTTGGGAGCACTATTGACATTTGTTGCATTTGTTTCTGGATCTTTTTTAACACTATTTGCCTATTTTTTCAATTTGGGCTTAATGTCATTAATTTTATCCTCCCTGATCTCTTTTACATTGTTATTTATCGTGGGAGTTCTAAAGACTAGAATTACGGGAGAAAAAAAATTTAAAAGCGGGTTAGAGATGGTACTTATTGGATTTGTGGCTTTTATTGCATCATATGGAATAGGTACTCTGTTTGAGCAATTAATTACCGTTGTCTAAAATGAAAAACAAAAATATGCTAATATTCTTGAAAGAATTTTTGACTATGTTCACATATTGGACAAATTGAGGGAGGCGCTTCAATTTCGACGTTTCCACAGATCTGACACACAAAAATTTTCCTTTTCTTAATGGGTTTATTATTCTCTAAAAATTTTAAGTAATCTGTAAATAATTCAGCATGAACTTTCTCTGCTCTTCTTGCTAATGAAAAAGATAACTCAGCAACTTCAATTCCCTCTTTTTTAGAATTTTTTACGAATTTTTTATACATCTTCTTAGTTTCATATGTTTCCCCATTGATAGCATCAATTAAATTTAACTTTGTATCTTTGACGTGGTTTTTTAAATCAACTTCATTCACTTCTACGAAATCTTCTGTTTTAACACCCACATTAGTGAGAACTGCCAATGCCCTAATATGATTTTTTATATGGATCGCTTCTGCAGCTGAAATAGCTTCAAACAAATGAGCAACCTCAGAAAGATTTTCTTCTCTTGCTTTTTCAGCATATAATTCATATTTTTGCTTAGCATTACTTTCTCCTTTAATAGCTTTTTTTAGATTTTCTATAACAGTTGACATTTTTTGTTCGATGTTATGAATTTAAAACCTTAATAAATTGAGTTTTAAAAGTAATATCTTCTATTTTATTATATCTTTTTTATTTTTTAAGATAATTTTTAATTTCCCTTCATCGACAAAAATATTTAAAGCTTGTGGATTCTAAATAGAATCTCACATTTTCAATGCACTAAACTTAAATTCTTCCTAGTCTATCATTATATCATGAAAGCTATAAATATATTAGGAGAATTAATATGGAATCAGAATTGATTCCTGTTCAAATTGGCTGGCAAGATTCATTTTCCACTTTTTATATAGAACTTGCTTGCCCAAGCACGTTAGGTGGGTGTTCGTCTCAAGCTATAATCAAACATGGTCATGATACGTCTGTTAAAGGTCATCCACAACATTATGAGTGTAAGGAATGCGATAGACACTTCTATTCACATACATCTGGAGTTTTTTCTCAATTAAAACATTCGATAAATGAGCGCTTATTTTCAGTCTTGTATAACGGAAAGATAGATACCAAACTATTGGGAGAAATTCTCGGTTCGTCTCCAGCAACAATCTCTAAAATCATGAGACTTATTGTTGAGAAGGTTGCTAATCATCCAAAAACTGAGATTTACTGGAAAAGTCCTATTAGTGCTAAAGCGATCTTCATTGACGAAACATGGATTAATATATCTAAAAGAACATGGTATTTAGTCGTCCTATTAAATGAAAAAGGCAATGTACTAGCTTTTGAATTAGTTGAAAAAAGAACATCAGATAAAATTATTGAATTAATCTTACGAGCTGAAAGAAGATTGGATCAACCAGTCGAGATGTTAATTACAGATGACTTCTCTACCTATAAAGGGGTAGCAACAGGATTAAAAAGGGATCTTATTCATGTACGCCATATCCATCAGCCACCTTATGGGAGGATAGTTATCGATAAGATCGAATTCGCGAAGAAAGAGATTATCACTACTCATTTGGCTACAACTAACAATATCTTGTTAGAAACTAATACATTCATTATAAGAATCTCCAAATCAGTTAAAAGGATCTATGAAACAGGAAAGAGAGGGCGAAAAAAGGGAGGTAAAAATCGCCCTAAAGCAGTCATTGAGCAAGAAAAGCGACAAAAAAAGGAGAATAAAGGGAAAAGAAGAAGAGGTCCAATAAATCCATTTAAGCACGGCGAGACACACATTTATCATTATAATCATAAAGAGGGATTGTTTCATCCGAGATACGGCTCGGATGAAGCGGTCGCGGTGTGCTTAAAACAACTCTGCTCCGTGTTCAAAGACAAACATATAACGACCAATCCCGTAGAAAATGTATTCTCAGTCATTAAAAAACTTATTGATTTTCGGGGAAGGAGGGATTTAGAGCACTGGCGATTATTAACTCGTTATTATTTTACAGTTCGAGAATATCCTACTATTTTAAAAGAAATTATTAATGATTTGGAATTTTCTCCTCAAATACGCCATAAAGCATTATATAAAATACTTCTCTGAACGCAGAACAAATTGAAAATATGTCGGAATAAAAATTAAAGGTGATTAAAAATTTAATTCATGAAGGGAAATTAAAAATTATCTTTAAAATGAAAAAAAAATAAAAATTTTGTTAATACTTATTCCTCAGATTCTTCAGCAGCTAATTCCTCTTCCAATTCTTCAAGTGGAACGGGTGCTGGTGTGGTTAACATACTGTATCCAATCCAAATAGCAATAATTGAAATCAAAATTACTAAAAGCCACATAGGTAGAACCACCATGAGCTTCCAACTTAATATATCCAGTTCAAAGAACCATTGAGTAAGATTAATCCCACCAGGAATATGCATAACCGATTCCATGTAGAGATCTACAACAGACCCTAATGTATAAATAATAGCGATTAAAATACCAACAATCATTACAATTGCGCCAATAATCTTATCTTTAGCCAAAGGTAAAACCTCTTTTGAATATTACTTTTTATTTTTTTAATTTGATAATTAATAGTTCTATTTTTATTAAGCACGTAAATTTTGCTTAATATGATTTTTAAAAAATTATTAAATTAAAACCATTCGATCAAATCTTTTTGATCGAAAGTAAAATATTTTGATGAACCACAAATAGAAAATATATATACAATTAAAATCATAAAATTTGTTAAAATTAAGTGCATATTAAATGACTAAGAAATCTGAATATGTACTAATAATTGGTTCTAGTAATATGGACTTAAATATATATTCTAAACGATTTCCAAATCCGGGAGAAACAGTCACAGGAGGAATATTTAAGCAATGTTTGGGGGGAAAAGGAGCGAATCAAGCAGTTGCATCAGTTAGATCAGGAGCAAATACAATTTTCATAGCAAAGATTGGAAATGATTCATTTGGTGATCAGATGCTCTCTCAATTAATAGATGAAGGTATTAATATGGAGCATATATTTAGAGATCCTCAAGAACCAAGTGGGGTTGCTTTTATATTAATTAATAAAAATGGGGAAAATATGATAAGTGTTGCGCCTGGAGCTAACTTTAGATTAAATCCAGAAGAGATACGTTCTAAAGCAGAAATTATTAAGAATGCAAATTCTATTGTAGTTCAGATGGAAATTCCAACTGAGACAATTCAAGAAATATTTACTATAGCCTCTAAAGGAAATAGTTTTAAAATTCTTAATCCAGCACCTTTGAAACCTATACCTCTTGAGGTTTTAGAGATGGTGGATATAATTATCCCTAATGAAGGTGAACTTTATAAAATGCATTCACTTTTAGGTTTTGAAGAATTAATAAAAATAGGAAACCAAAGGATTATTCAAGCTTCAAAGGATATATCTAGTCTAGGTATAGGATATATCATAACAACTTTAGGAAATAAAGGCTGTTTAATCTTTGATGGAAAAAAAGATGAGTTTTTCAAAATATCTCCTCTAAAAGTTAAAGCTATTGATACTGTAGGTGCAGGTGATTGTTTCATTGGAGCCTTAGCCAGTATGTTGAATAAAGGTGAAAATATTTTAAATGCGGTTGAATTTGCAACAGTAGCAGCTTCAATTGCAGTTACTAGAACAGGTGCTCAAGAATCAATGCCATATTTTAGTGAAGTTCAGAACAGAATTAAAGAATTGAAATTACAAAAGAGATAAGAATAGTAATTAAAATGAAAAAAGAACGTATTTCCGCTGAAAGAAGTACTCCATTAAGGGAAAACAATTCTCGGGAATTAAGTATAGCTATCAATCAAAGTAATTTTCAAGATATTTTCCTAATCAATGGATCATCTTTTATTACTGAAGGAATTTCTAATTCAGATTTAACAATCAGTCCAAATACATATTACATGATAATAAATTATGGAAAAAGTCTACTCTATATCAATTATGATCACGACATTTCAAGCCATAAAATAATTTATGATCCTTATAAGTATGAATCTTCACAAAGGATAAATTTAAAACCAGAACTATTCCTAAAAAGATATAATATACCTGAAGGATATATAGATACACTTCCAAAGTGGTATAGTTTTAAATTTACTTATCCAGATTATAATTTGATCTTTGTTCGACCAGAATTTGGGCTTTCAATTCAAATTCATAAATATAGAAATGAGGTTTGGGAAATATTGGATGGTAAACCTATTATTATCACTGGAAAAAAAGTGCATTATTTTGTTGAAACAGGAATAAAATTTCAAAATCCCATAAATACTTACCATTCAATTATTAATCCTAATAAAGAAAAAAACAAATTTGTAGCGATTAAAGAATATTGGAATGGAAAATTTAATGAGAATGATATAGAACGCGTCTTTAATCCAAATCATTATAAATAACTCTTTTTTAATCATGAAAAAGGTAGACAAAAAGCAGATTATTATTTAAGACATTAAGATAAGTGTGGTTCTCTTCAAATTTACATCTAACATTTATAAGTTTTATGATTTTTAATTGCTTAACCTAAAAGTTAAAATTCTATTGAAAACTTAAAACCTTACCGTAATAAATTGTTTGAGAAAAAAATTACAGAATAATATAAATGGAATAAGTAGATTGGTTAAAAAATGACTCCAGATGAACAATCTGATGAAAATAAATCAGAAGAATTGGAAGAAGAATTAAACAGTGATTTAGAAAAAGATTCAGATTCAGAGAAAGATATAGAAACTGATATTGAGACAGAGGGAGAAGAAATATCTCAAGAAAAAGGAGATTTAGACACGGAAGCAGAATTAGATAGGTTAAGATTTAAGTATAGAGGGTATACATTAGAAGAATTAAAGAAAATGAATATGGATCAATTTATACAATTATTACCAGCAAGAGCAAGACGTTCATTAAATCGAGGCTTACCTCCAAGACAAAAAAAATTACTTGAAAGGTTAAGAAGGGCATATAGAGCAAAGAAAAGAGGGAAAGATTTACTCACTCGAACCCATGTAAGGGATATGATAATATTTCCTGAAATGGTTGGCTTAAAAATTGGAGTATACAATGGAAGAGTCTTTGAAATGGTTGATATAAAACCTGAGATGATCGGTCATTACTTAGGAGAATTTTCTTTAACTCGTAAACGAGTTCAGCATGGTTCACCGGGAATTGGAGCCACAAGGAGTTCCAAATATGTTCCATTGAAATAAAGATAATTAAATTGAGTTGATGTTAAATGCCTACTTGGGGTTATTCTTTTGTAGAACATAAGTATGATGCTGATAGAATAGCAAAGGCATCAGGTCGAGATATTAGGATTAAACCTAAACATTCAAGAGAAATTTGTGCGGTAATTAAAGGTATGAAGGTAGATCAAGCAAAAAGCTATCTGGAAAAAGTAATCAGAATAGAACAATCAGTGCCTTTTAGAAGGCATAAAAAAAAAGTTGCACATAGAAATGATTTAGGGCAATTTAAATGGTATGCGGGAAGATATCCTCAAAAATCAGCAGCTAGAATTTATGAAATTCTCACATCTGTTGAATCAAATGCAGAATATAAAGGTTTAGATATTGATCTATGTCGGATTATTCATGCCGCAACACATAGCGGCAGAATAATAAAGAGATTTATTCCAAGATCGCATGGACGCAGCACAGCAAAATTTAAACATCTTTCACATGTAGAAATAGTTATTTATGAATTCCCAAGTTAGATAATTTAATAATAAAATGGAGATTTTAATTTAACGATTATTGAGATAAAATGAGTCCTCTAGTAAAGAATTTTATTGAACAAGGAATTAAATTAATGCAAATAAATGAGTATCTACGTTCAGAGTTAGTTCGTGCAGGATTTGCAGGTGTTGAACTACAGCGTACTCCATTGGGCGTAAGAATCACACTGAAAACTTCCCGCCCTGGTTTAGTAATTGGTAAAGGGGGAAAGAGAATTCAAGAAATTACAGATGTCCTTCAAGACCGATTCGGTTTAGAAATGCCCCAGATTGAAGTCGAAGAGGTCGTAGAACCAGATTTAGATGCTCAAATAATGGCAGAAAGATTAGCTTATTCACTAGATCGAGGACGCCATTACCGTAGAGCAGGTTATTATATACTGAGAAAAGTGATGGATGCAGGGGCACGTGGTGTAGAGATAATTGTGTCTGGAAAAGTCACTTCACAGCGTGCTCGTACACAGATATTCAGAGCAGGTACAATGTCTAAATCAGGTCAATCAGCAGCAGCTGTTGATAAAGGTGTTGCCCAATGTATACAGAAATCAGGAGTCTTAGGAATAATTGTGAAGATTATGCGAGCTGATATTAAAATGGGAGATGATGTTAAAATCAAGGATGATCTATTAATTAAAGCTCAAGCAGAAGAGGAAGCAAAATTGGCAAAAACACGAGTAGACTATATGATTGAACAAGAAGAGGGTGTTTTAAGTGAGGAAGATAAGAAATTACTTGATGAAGTTGATGAAGAAGAAATTTCTGAGATTACGTTAACTCCTACTACTGAGGAGGAACATGAGGAGTTAGAGAAAGAATAATTATACTAATATAAAATTGTGGTAAAATATGGATATTTTAACAGCTAAAAAAGTACGAGAAATGGATGAGAGAGAAAGGGAGAGAAATTTGATTAGTTTACGAGAGGAATTAATGATGTTGTATTCAATGCAAACTGGTGGAGGTCTTTCTGATAATCCTGCTAAAGCAAAATTATTAAGAAAACAAATAGCAAGAATACTTACTGTGATGAAAGAAGAGGAATGATGTTAAATCCAAATTTTATAATATACCATGATTTGATAGGCATTTATGCCTTAATTAAAACAAAATCAAAGTTAAATGATAACAAATTCTCGCCTATAGGCGTTGTGATTGATGAAACAAGAGATATGTTAATTACAGAAAAAAATAATAAAATAAAGAAATATATTAAAAAAGATCATACATTTAGGTTTAAACTTCCGAATTACGAGAACGATGAAATGTATTGTTTTGTAGAAGTTTCAGGAAATAAGCTTATTGGCCTTCCTGTAAATAGACTAAGAAGTTTAAAGAAAAAGAGAAGGTTAAAAAAATGAGTAGAAATATTGGTATTCCAGGTGTAAATCCTCCTAAAGTAAAAGCAGAGGAATGCAAAGATCAATCTTGTCCCTATCATGGAAATACACGAATTAGGGGAAAAATTACTAAAGGAATTATAGTTAGTAAAAAATCAAAAAATACAGTCATTATAAGACGTGATTATGTTCAATTTGTAAAAAAATATCAAAGATATGAGCGTCGTAATACTCATCTAGCGTGCCATTTACCAAATTGTTTAAGTCATGAAATTGATCTTGGAGATTTAGTAAGAGTTGGCGAATCTCGAAAAATTTCTAAAACAAAAGCTTTTATTGTAATAGAAAAAATTTCTCGTGGTGCAGAATAAATGGGAACTAGAAGAAAATTAGGAAGAAAAACATATACTAAACCTCGCACCAGTTATGGTTTATGTAACGGATCAAGAATCATTATTGCTGATAATTCTGGAGCAAAAATAGCTGAAATTATTAATGTAGACGGTTTCAAGACACGATTAAGAAGATTACCTAAAGCATCTGTTGGAAGTGTATGTACTGTTACAATAAAAAAAGGGAAACCTGAATTACGAGGAAATATAGTAAAAGCAGTAATAGTAAGACAGAAAATGATTTACAGAAGGATAGATGGTACAAGACTTTGTTTTGAAGATAATGCTGGAGTCATTATAACAAAAGAAGGTGATCCAAAGGCTACAGAGATTCGAGGGCCAATAGCAAGAGAAGCTGCAGAAATGTTTCCAAGATTAGCATCAATATCTTCATTAATAATATAAATGGAGGATTTAAAATGAAAGTTGAATCAAAACAACCAAGAAAGCAAAGGAAAGCTCTCTATAATTATAAAAATCATAACCGCTCAAGGTTACTCAGCACTAGAGTAGCTGATTTTCTTCGTGATGAATATGGAATAAAAAGACTCCCACTTAGAGTTGGAGATCAAGTTAGAGTATGTAGAGGTGAATTTAAGGATTTTGAAGGTGAAGTTCTCGAGATTACAAAAAATCTAAGATGTAAGATAAAAGAATGTACTTTTGAAAAAACTGATGGAACTCAATTTCATCCTACAATTCATATAGCAAACTTGGTGATTTCTAAATTTACAAAAGAAAAGAAAATGGACCCATGGCGTGCGAATATGATTGAACGAAAAGCTTTATATGGATTTTATGAAGAGGAATTAAAAGCTCCAAAAAAAGAAAAAGAGGTAGAAAAATAAAAAATGACTCATCATGGTAACCAAAAAGTATTGAAAAGGCTTAACACACCTTCTTTCTTACAAATTAAAAGAAAACACGGAAAATTTTTCATAAAACCTGCTCCTGGACCACATCCCAGTAGATTTAGCTTACCACTTCTTCATATTGTTAGAGATCTTCTCAAAACTGTTGATACTCACAGAGAAGCGAAAAAGTTAATTGGTTTAGGTTACTTTAAAGTCGATGGAAAAATAGTGAGGAATAAATCATTTCCTGTAGGTTTAATGGATGTATTGTCAATTGAGAAAATGAATAAACATTATAGAATACTACCAGATTCTCATCAGGGCCTAATTTTGCATGAAATTCCTGAACAAGAGAGTTTATTTAAATTGTGCAGAATAAATAATAAAACTTCTGTAAAGGGGGGTCATATTCAATTAAATTTGCATGATGGGAGAAATATTTTAATAAAAGTTCAAGATCCTAAAAATCCTAAGGAGGATATCTATAAACGAATGGATGTTCTTAAAATTTCTATCCCCGAACAAGAAATCAACAAAATTTTGAAATTTAAAGAAAATAATATTGCTATCATTATGTCTGGGAAAAACATCGGGCAAGTTGGAAAAATTATTAATATATTGAAACGTTTTGGTCCCAAAGCAAGTACAGTTTCAATTCAGCGTAATGGGGATCATACAGAAACATTATATGATTATACATTTATTATTGGAGAAGATAATTCCGAAATTGATTTACCTAGTATTGAAAATTAATTAAAAAAAAAATTAAGTGAGAAAAAGATGTCCACTAAAACAAAAAGAAAAATACCCGATGCTCTCTCAAAAATTTTTGAGGAAAATTGGAAAAACCCTATGAAAAAACCATATTTAGAAAAAGTAGTGTTGAATATAGGAGTTGGAAGTGGAGGAGAGGAATTAGAAAAGGCTGCAACCGTTTTAGAAACGATTACAGGTCAAAAAGCAATTAAAACACTTTCAAAAACAAATATAAAAGAATTTAATTTAAGAAAAGGTCGTCCAATTGGGACTAAGGTAACCATTAGGGGTCAAAATGCGGAAAAATTGATTAAAAAATTATTAATTGTAAATAATAATAAAATTTTAAGAAAAAGTTTTGATAATTATGGAAATTTTGGTTTTGGAATAACAGAACATATTTCAATCCCCGGTATAGAATATGATAACACGATTGGAATATGGGGCTTAGATTGTGTGGGAAGGATTGTAAGGCCCGGAATGAGAGTAAAATTTCGACGAAAAGCTCGTACTAAAGTTCCAAAACATCATTACGTATCCCGAGAAGAAACCCAATATTTTTTAATACAAAAATTAGGGGTAGAAATTGTAGAAAAACTAAATTTAGAATATATATAAATCATTATGGTGAAAAAAGATACCACAAGGTAAACATCACGGTAAAGGTCAGAGAGAGTGTAGAAGATGTCATACTCACAGAGGTGTAATCCGTCGTTATGGATTATATCTCTGTAGAAGATGTTTTTATGAAATAGGAAAAGAAATTGGATTTAAAAGGTTTGAATAAGAATTAAAAAGAAAGGAAAAAAGTGATAATCTATGGTAAATACAGTATCAGATGCTTGTTGTGCTCTAAAAAATGCTGAAAGAGCACGTAAAAGAGAAGTAATAATCAGTCCGGCTTCTAATCTTCTTCAACAAATTCTTCGAATATTTCAAAAACATGCTTATATTGGAGAATTCGAGAGGTATGATGATGGAAGACAGGGAAAATTCAAGATCGCTTTACTAGGTAAAATAAATGAATGTGCTGGTTTAATGAGGTTGAATTATAAAATATCAAAATATGACATGTTAGAAAGAAATCTATTACCTGCTCCTGGTTTAGGGATAATAATCTTAACAACAAATCAGGGAATAATGACAATTAAGGAAGCAGAAGAAAAGCAAATTGGTGGTCACACTTTATGTTATATCTATTAAATTAAATTAAGGTAAAAATAAAATGGTAAAAATAGCATTCTTTCAAGATACATTGGAAATCCCTGAAGGTGTTAAAGTTACTTTAGAGGGAGGTCATCATATTAGAGTAAAAGGACAAAACGGAGATATTACGAAAAATTTCTCTCATATAAGAGGTATTAATGTCTCAATTAAGGGGAATAAAATTTTCTTTACAACCAATTTTCCAAAAAGTGCAACTCTCGCATTAATTAAAACTGTGGTTAGTATTATTAATAATTTAATTATCGGAGTTCAAACAAATTATAAATATATATCAAAAATTTGCTACTCACATTTTCCTTGTAATTGTGAAGTGAAATCAGATAAAAATGAGATTCATGTCGTTAATTTCTTAGGAGAAAGAGCCCCAAGAAAGGCAAAGTATCCAGAAAATGTAAATGTGGAAGTAAATGGAGATGATGTACTTTTTATAGGACCTGATAAAGAATCATTAGGACAAGCAGCAGCTAATGTTAAAAGAGCTTGTCGTATTAGGAAAAAAGACCCACGAGTATTTCAGGATGGAGTTTATTTATACAAAAAAATGCTTGGAGACGAAATTATCTGGGAAATAACTTAAAGTGAGGTATTTATAATGGTACAAGAAAAAAGATTAATAGAACTACGAAAAGTAATAAATAAGAAAAAACCTTCATTTAGACGAGTTGAGTCATGGAGATATAAAAGAGTAAAAGATTCATGGAGAAAAGCTAGAGGTATTGATTCACAAACTAGAAAGAAAGAAAAATCAGGCGTTAAATCTCCTACAATAGGATATCGAACCCCAAAAAAAGTGAGAGGCTTACATCCATCTGGATATGTTGAAGCAAAAGTCACTACAATCCAAGATTTTAGGAATTTAAATAATAAACAACATGCAATTAAAATTTCTGGTAAATTAGGTGCTAAAAAACGAATTGCGCTTATAGATTATTGTCAAAAAAGAGGTTTTAAAGTATTAAATCTTGGGATATCTCAAAGAGAAATTGAAAGTTTAGAAGCAATGGTAGAAACGCCTATTTCTGATATGGAAGAAGAAGAATTTATTGATGTTGACGAATTAGAAGAGGCTTTAGGGGGAAAATAAAATGAATTTAAAGCCACAGAGAAGGATGGCCGCTGACATTCTTAAATGCGGAGAAAATAGAGTATACTTTGATCCATATTTAATCGAAGATGTTTCACTAGCAATTACTCGAGAAGATGTTCGCAATTTAATAAAACAAGGTGTTATACAGAAAAAATATAAAAAAGGGATCTCAAATTATAGGAAAAATATAAACCATGCTAGGAAGAAAAAAGGAAGAGCTAGAGGATTAGGAAAAAGAAAGGGTACCAAACATGCAAGAACTCCAAAGAAAAGAGCCTGGATTAGACGCATTCGGCCAATTAGACGAGAACTGAAAAAACTTAGAGAAAGAAAATTAATTACGATATCAAATTATCGGAAATTATATAAGAATGCTAAAGGCGGAATGTTTACTAGTGTAGCTCAATTAAATAGATATATTAAAGAAAAAGATTTAATAAGAAGAGGTCGCTAAAAAATGGCAAAAGGTCCAAGGTATAAAAGATCATTTCGACGGCGATATGATGGTAAAACAGATTATCATAAAAGGTTAAAATTATTAAAATCGAGAAAATTAAGAGTAGTCATACGAGCTTCAAACGATCATATAAGAGTTCAAATTGTGGAATCTAAATTTGGAGGAGATAATGTCTTAATCTCTGCATTTTCTAAAGAATTAGCCTCAAAATACGGTTGGAGTGCTAATAGTGGAAATATTCCGGCAGCATATTTAACTGGGTATTTAGCAGGTTTAAGAGCAAAAACTAAAAATATTCAAGATGCTATATTTGATTTAGGTATTTTTTATCATAAAAATCGAGTACTTGCTGCTTGTAAAGGATTAATAGATACTGGACTGATTATACCATATCGTGAAGAATTTTTTCCAGAAGAACTAAAGGAAAGAATTAAAGGTACTCATATTGAGAATTACGCAAAAAACCTAAAATCAAACGAGCCGGAAAAATATGAACAAATATTCTCCGGTTATATAAAAAAGCAAAAATTAAATCCACAGAAAATAAGCCAAATGTTTTCGGATTCATTGAAACAGATTGAAAATAAAACTTAAAAAGTGAAAATATCATGAGTCGATTAAGAAATATGGATGAAGAATGGGTTCCTAAAACCAAATTGGGTGAACTTGTTCAACAAGGTTTAATTACATTAGATAAGATATATCAAAATAATTTGGTTGTTAAAGAAAAAGAAATCATTAATATTTTGCTTCCACAATTACAGGAATCTGTGACGGATATAAAAATGGTTCAGCAGATGACTGCGAGCGGGCAGCGCTCAAAGTTTAAAGCAGTTGTGCTTGTAGGGGCAGATGGTTTTATTGGAATCGGTTCAGCTAAGAGTATAGAAGTAGGACCAGCAATTAGGAAGGCAATTGATAAGGCAAAACTTTCAGTTATTCCAGTTCTAAGAGGTTGTGGAAGTAAAGAATGTGGTTGTGGAGGAACACATAGTATTCCTTTTAAGATTAAAGGAAAATGTGGTTCAGTTAGAATTCAACTTATTCCTGCTCCAGCAGGTGTAGGATTAGCTTGTGCAGATAAAGTAAAACCAGTATTAAAATTATGTGGGATTGAAGATATTTGGAGCAAGACTTTTGGTGATACTAGGACGAGTGAAAACTTAGTTAAAGCTACATTTGATGCTCTTAAAATAGCTCATAAATTTAACTTTAACATATAAAAAGGAGTGGTGCTTAAATGTCTATGGCAAAAAAGAAATCAAAATTAAAACAAACAGAATTTACACCAAAATTGTATTTCGCTGTTCGTATTAGAGGAGCCCCGGGTATGAAGGGTAAAATTTTAGATACGTTAAAGATGCTAAGAATGCATAAAGTCAATCATGGTGTGCTTGTATGGGGTAGTCCCTCATATAAAGGAATGTTAGTAAAATGTAAAGATTATATTGCTTATGGAGAAATTGATGAAAAAACCTTGATTAGACTATTAAGAGTACGAGGAAAAGTAGAAGGGAATGTATCACTAACAGAGGAGCATATTAAAAATTTAACCAATTACAAAAATTTTAAAGAATTAGCAAAAGCATTACTAAATGGAGAAATAAAATATCGAGAAAAAGAAATATACAAAATTAAACCAGTATTCCGATTACATCCTCCGAGAAAAGGACATCGAGGATCTATTAAAAAGCATTATAAGGAAGGAGGAACGCTTGGTGATATTGGACTATACATCAATGAATTAATTCATAAAATGTTATAATAAAAAGGTGAAGGAGTATTACAAGAAAATTTCCAAAAAAGGTCCGTAAGATGAGAGGCAGACGTACTCATGGTTATGGAAGAGTAGGTCAACATAGAAAAACGGGACAACGCGCTGGTAGAGGTAAAACTACTCAATGGAAAAAAAGTAAAAAAAGCTATTATTTAAAACAAAAAGAACTCGGATTTCCAGACCCAGATTGGGATATGGGAAAAAAAGGGTTTAAACGACCACAAGATATTGTTAGAATTTATCATGATAAAACAATTAATGTTAAGGATTTAGATCATAGAATTGATAGTTACGTTCTGAATAATAAAGCCACAAAATCTGGAAATACTTATAACATAAACATGAATGAAATTAATATTCAAAAAGTATTGGGAAAAGGAGATGTAAATAAAGTAATTAACATAACAGTAAATAAAGCATCTCAAAAAGCTATTGAAAAAGTAGAAGCTGCTGGTGGCAAGATTACGTTATTATCTCAAGTAGATTAGATAAAATATAAATCATCATTATTCCTTATTTATTAAAATTTTAAATATATATTTATATAAGAGATTTTAAGATGGAAATAGAACACCTGAATGAGATAGATGATGACGATGAAAAAACAAAGAGGAAAAAAACATGCTTATTAATTTGTATTATATTAATTCTAGTGATGATGTTGCCATCAACTATTGCATTTTTGGCTATTTTTTAAAATCTTAATTCTTTTTAAAGGAGCATCTTATTTATTAGCTGGATTAATCCAGGTAATATAAAAATAAATCCCAGCGTATTTCCAATTATATGGACAACAGTAAATAATGCACCCGTTAGGAAATATGGTACGAATTCACTAATAGTACCAAAATAAGATAAAACATAAATTAATGAAGAAAAAATTTGAAAGCTCAAAGTAATTAATGCCCCAATCGCCGCAAATATAGCCATTACAGAAACTTTATACAAATCATCATCTACTTTAAACGTTCTTTTCCTTTGTAAAAGATCACTCAATAAAGCTCCTAATAATCCGGTTATAGAATAATGAATTATTTGGAAAGCTAAAAGTGGTAATGGAGATGGTCCTAAAGGATTAAAAAAACAGAATATTAATGAACTTAGAAATCCAATTATCATTCCATCTCTTTTGCCGAGTATAAAGCCAGATAAAAAAATTGTTAGAGTAAATATCTCTATATTAGGGATAAATGCTAATAAATACCCTAAAACAATTGCCAAAGCAGAAAATGTGCTAATTAAGACGATACGGAAAGATTTTCTCTCAAGCCAAGGTGAATGGTTTGATCTTTCTTGATCAAGTTCTTTTATTTCAGATTCTAATTCCAATTAAATCTCATTTTTTTTTTTAATAATATAAATAAATTAATTTTTATAAATTTTAGGAAACTTGTACTAGTTTTAGATCTTTAAATTCTAAGACTTTTAAAGGTAAATCTTTTATATTATTACGTAATATAATTATATTATTGTTTAAAAGGTAACTTGATATGGAAAACATTATTCTCATTAAAAAAAAGCTAGATTGTGATATATCTACCGCATTTAATTTATTTACTGTCAACGATTTATTAGAGGGTTGGTTAACTGAAAAAGCTGAGGTAAATCCAAAGGTTGGAGGAAATTATGAACTATTTTGGGACCCTAAAAACAAAGAAATTAATAGTACTATTGGTTGTAAAATCACTGGAATTGAAACAGATAAATTTCTTTCATTTGATTGGAAAGGCCCTATTGATTTTCAATCTTTTATGAATGATGCTGATCCTCTAACACATGTAATAATCTATTTTTCTCAGAATGACAATGATCCATATAAAACAACTATTCATTTATTCCATACTGGCTGGAGAAAGGATCCAGACTGGCAAAAAGCTCGCAACTATTTTGAAAATGCATGGTCAAAGGCACTTCAAGGATTGAAGGAAAAAATAAAGCATAAAATTTTACCATAATTTAAAAAATTTACTCTACAATCTCAATTTCTTCTCTTTCGAGCGATACTTCTTCCCCTTTCATGTCTTCTCATACTAATAGCACTATTTCGGCATGTAACTGAATATAAACCACACCCCATACATCTATCAAAATTATCAAGATTAGAGATTTAATTCAATTTCGAAACTTTAAAAATAGAAAAATCATTTTTATATATTAGGAAAGTTAGACTAGGTTAACTTTCCTATATATCTTTATCTATTATTAATCAACAATAAACAGTATTTATATATTATTATAAAAGAATCTGAACAAAGGAGTGTATAATTGTGAAATTTAAGCATATTTCAAGCAAAAAGCTAATCATTTTTTTAGTAGTTCCGTTGTTGTTCTCTCTAACAATTAATTCAACAAGAGCAAATATTACAATTCCCATAAATTATTCTCAGCAATTAGAATTAAATAGAATGTATATTTACAATGTCACGCAATTTGATTCAAAATTTACATGGCTTGATTTAAATTGGTTTCCGCGTGGTGATGCAATTACAAATTCAGGTGGTCAGATTGTTGTTAATTTTACAGGATTTTATGATGATGATGCTTCGGCATTTTCAGCATCATGTTTTAACAATCCAATTCCTTACATTAACATATCTTTCATAGAAAATATAACTGGAATGTTGGTTACTAACACTACATTCTATAATGTATCTAATAGCGAAGCAGGATTATCTTTAGCTATTGGGTATAATTCGTTTCATTCTGGTTTTCTAATTCAAATTAATAATTTAGAAAACTTAACAACCTTAGCTGCGGAACAGGTATTAGATACGGGATTCTTACCAGGAGAATTCATTTTTAAGGGATATGATTATATGGTTGAATTTACTTTTAAACAAGATAATAAGAATCAAAATAGTACGATGATTTATGATAGAACAACTGGTATTCTTGTATATAGTAAAGTCCAGAGTATTTTTGGACCTGATCTAGAGATACAATTAAGTGGTTATGAATTAAATTTTCAAAAGACTGGACTAGGAATTCCATCGTTTCCCTTATTTTTACTTTGTGCTATAAGTGCTACAACTTTAATAGTAATGATTTCCAATTTAATCAAGAAAATAAGAACGACCTAAAAATTAAAAATTTTTATTTTTTTAAATTAGTGAACCCATTCTATGAATAAGAAATTGAAATTTTTCTTTATAGGAATTGTGGGAATAACCAGTTTTTCATTGCTTTTAATAGTTAATTTCAACTTAAATTATAATCCTACTACTCTACCTAAAGAAAGCGTTAACAACATTACTTTAATAGTTGATTATAAAAATGGTACCATTAAAGTTCAAGAAAATTTTACTTTAGATAATCAGAAAACAACAGCTTTTGATGCGTTAGATAAATGGTGTGATATTAAATACGTCGATTTTGGTTGGGGAATATTTGTGAATAAAATAGATGGGATTAGTGGGGGGTGGATTTATTTGGTTAATAACAATACACCGAATGTAGCTGCTCCTGACTATCCATTAAATGACGGAGATGAGGTAAAATGGCTGATAAAAGAATAACATTATTTAAAAAGATAGTATTATATTAGCATTAAATTTTAACTTCAATACTCTCTTTTATATAAATAAAAAATTCGAAAATAAACAAGATAGTTTAATAAGTCATATCTTTTGTTTCAATTTTTTGTAAAACGGGTTCCATTTCTCTAAAAGATTTTCTAATTTTGTGAAAATAATACCCTAACTTGTATCCTTTTTTACAATTAGTAAATAACATAAAATTATTCTCTGCAGATCCAACCAAAATAATTGTATATCCTTTAGTTCCTCTAATGACAATGTCTCTTAATTCACCTTGTTGTAAACCTTGGCTAATTTTTTCCCCTAGGGAAATTAAAGTAGCTGGACTAGCGCTATAGATATCCCAAACAACATCAGCAGTTTCAGAACTAGCAATTCTTAACCCCGTTTTTGACACTACAGCCGTTCCTTCCAAATCGGTTGAAGCTTCCAACTTCTCTAAAGCGCGCATTAATTTATCTAAGATATCTTGGCTGATGTCAATTTCAGAATCATTAGCTTTTTCCAATTTTAACACCTCTGTTAAGATAATATTAATTTTTAGTAATTTAAATGTTTTTTAGTTCATAACTTCTTAATTCTTTTAGAAACACGGGATCTCCTTTTTTTACCTTCTTCTCTTCATTTTCAACACCCACAATAACTGCACCTTTAGTGCCAAAAGTATTTAGCACTTTTGTAAAGGGAGATTCTAATAATTTTCCAATAATCTTCTTTGCCCCAATATGGCTTTTCGCTAATCCTATGCATATAATTCCTTGTGGATGCTCAGGATTTTTTATTGTCCCTCTTTTGGTTTTGTATTTATAAAAGAAAGGTGGATTCCTTTGTATCTTCAATAACTCTGCTGAGCCTAATATCCTTAAAGTAGTAGGAGGTAAATCTAATCGACTTAGGAGCATAATTGTTCTCTTTTTTCTTATTAGAACTTTTTCTTTAAAAAAAATTAAAGCATTAAACCCTCGATCTGTATTTTTGATTGTAGTTTGAATTCTTTTTCCATCTAATTCATAATATGGATAAATTTTACCAGTAGTTGTTACCATTCCAATCGTAATATGAATTTGTGTGCCAAACTTTGTCTTGGGTTTGAATAGCTTATTGTTATTTACCTTTATTTCAATAATATTGCAGTAATCAAAATCATTTGGGTTATTTGTAGCATAACAGCCCCGATAAACTTTTTTCAAATCTATTCCTTTTATATTAACACCAACTCTGTCACCAGCTTTCGCAATTTCTACATTCTGGTGAAATATTTGAATGTTTTTTACCCTACCGGATGTATTTACTGGTAATATCTCTAAATTTTGATTTAACCTTAGGGTTCCATTTAAAATTGTACCTGTTAATATTGCTCCCATACCTTTTATAGGGAAATGATGATCAATAGGAATTATAATATCTCCTTCACTATGTCTTTCAATTTTTAATGAATTAATCATCTCTAATATTCCATTTTTTAGTTCTTCAAATCCATCTTCCTTTTTTGCAGAAACCGCAAAAATTGGAACATCATGACCGAAGGAGGTCGAATCAAAAAATTCTCTTGTTTTATTGATTTCTATTTCAAGGTTTCCAGTAAAAAGATCAATTTTATTGAGAATCACAAGGATCTTATCGATTTTAAGTGATTCGATCATAATAAGATGCTCTCCTGTTTGAACTTGAGGGCCTTTATTAATATCTATGACAATTAAAGCGCAATCAATAATTTCTACTGAGGATGCACTAATTTTTATTAGATCTGCATGACCGGGGCCATCTACTAAGGTAATTAGATACTTATCCAATAAAAAACTTGTAAAACCCAGATCTATTGTTATCCCTCTTTCTTTGCTTTGGGGATGTGCATCAATACCAGCTGTAGAAATTATTTCACTAATTACTTTTGCTATAGCCGTCTTCCCAGAGTCGATATGTCCAAACAATCCAATGTGTATTGGGATTTTCTTTTCAATATCCATCTCTAATTACATTAAAAATGACTTAAATTTATAGATTGTTATTGAATTTGATTAAAAATTTAACATAATATAAGGAATTTCAAAAATCGGACTCAATTAATTTTAATTATAATTTTAATTTAAGATAACATATAATTTACTAACTATATTTTTATGGTGAAGTAATGAGCCCAAAGTTTTGTGTCTATTGTGGTAGTCCTGTAAAAGAAACAGATAAATACTGTATCATCTGCGGTAAACCAATGCTTACTGACATCCCAAAAGCAGCAAAAAGATTAGATAGAAAAGAAGAGATAAAAAAGGAAGAAGAAATTAAAGTTAAAGAAAAAATAGAAGAAAAAATACAAAAGGATGAGGAACAAAAGGATGTAGTTTTAGATATGGAAGAAACAGATAAAGATAAGAAGATTTCAAAACAAAAAAAAGAAAAAGGGGGTATAAAACCTCTTCCTGAAGAAGTAAAAGAACAAATGGTTTATTATATTGAATATAATGATATTCAATTAAATAAACAAGTCCTTGCTGAAAAATTAACTGATATTTCAAAATCAACGAAGGATGAGAACTATGATTATGACATGGAATTTAAAAAAGAAGTAAATTTAAAATTAGAGGCAATAAAAACCTTAATAAGTGAATTAAAACAAAAAGAGAATGTAATTAAGCAGAACTTAGAAGAACCTTTCATTGTTCAAAGGATCCAAAATGATATCGATACTAAAATATTTCAACTTGAAAATTTAGCGAGAGAACATAAATTGCATAAAGTTGATAAAGAAACTTTTGAAAAATTAAAAGAAAAATATAAACAAGAAAAAATTGAGCTAGAAACTGAAAGAGAAGAGTTAATAGAAGGGATGAAATTATGGATTCAAGATTTAAAATTAGAAAAAGCAGAAGTCTCTGGAGAGAGAAAACTTAGTAAGGGAAGATACCATGCGAAAGAGCTTACGGAGGATGAATTCAATGAAAAAGATAAAGAATTTGACCTTAAATTGAAAAAAATTAATACTAAAATTAGCACATTAGAAAAATTAACAAAATAGAAATTTATAGTTAAAATATTTTTATTATGAAATATTAAAAGTTACAATAAACATGAGAAATAAATTAATTGCTATTATAATTTTATTAATAGGAATATCACTTATAACAATTGGAGTTATTCAAGGGCAGTATAATTTAATAAATTCTACTTATGAGCAGATGGTTCTAATTCCTTAATAATCCCATTTTCCCTTTTTAACGGCATTTGAATTGTCTAAAAATCCTTTTTTCTGAAACATCTTTTCTTGTGATTTCCTAATTTTATTTGATTGATTATAATGGATTTTACATAAAAATATCTTATGTCGTGAATTTGTATTATATTTTAAGCCTGCTTTTTCTACATATTTTTTCCAAGAGTTTTCTGAAAGTGATCGTACAGCAATTTCACTACAATCATTTATCGAACATTTTTTATTTTTAGCTAAATCGCCTAAGTCTTTTTTTTCTCTAAGCTCCTTCGGAAATTTCATGGTTAACCACTTGCTAAAAACTTTATTAGAATAAAATATTATGTTTTTTAAATAATTATTATCTTAAAATTTTTGCTAAAACAAATGGATTCAGCAAACTTGATCTTTGATGGAAATATAATAAAAAAAGCTTTATATCAATGTGATTCACCTCTAAGAATTTCCATAAAAGATAATTTTTTTACAAGTTCAGCTGTTCTTTTTTCAATAATTCCCTATAAAGATAAACCATATGAATTAATTATAATTCATCGTTCAGATAAGGGGATAAGACATAGAGGTGAAATGTCCTTCCCTGGAGGAAAATTTGACCCTCGATTAGATGGATCTTTACAAGATACTGCTCTAAGGGAAACAGAAGAAGAAATAGGTGTGTCTCCTGAAAAAGTTAAAATATTAGGGTGCCTTGATGATTTTCCAACAATGACAAGATACATAATTACACCCTTTGTAGGAATTATTGATAAAGATCAAAAATTAGTAAAAGATGACAGAGAAGTACAGGAAATTGTTAAAATTCCAATTGACTTTTTCACAAGTAAGATTAATTTTAGAGAACAAGCTGTTGATATTAATGGGAGTAAATTTCCTATATTTTATTTTAATTATACAAAAAAAGAAAACGGAAAAATCTTTACAGTGTGGGGTGCTACCAGTTACATGATTTCTAATTTTATTGAAAGAGTGTACGGTTATAATCTTTCAGAAATCAACTTAAAAAGATTTAAACTTGATAAGATAAAACTAATTAAAGAATACATCAAATATAGAAACCAAATTACAAGTAAATTTTAAAATGTAAAAAAGCAATAGTTTTACTATCTGATTTTTTCTAATTTAGAAATATAGTCAGGACAATTTCTGCAATTGGGAATTTTACATAAGAACTGAATTTTTGGGAGTCCGCATATTGGAAGAAATGGGCATTCCGTCAACTCTAATTTAATTGTTAATTTTAGATCAATACTCATATAATTTTTCCTTTTTCTAAAAAAATTATTTTAAAAAAAAATAACAATTTTGAATTTATAAAAAGAAAAACACTCAAAATTTAGTAAATCGTTATTTAAATTACTCTTATTTTAAAAGCGAACTTTAAAAAAACTTATAATATGTACACAATTGATTTTGCAATAAATAATAGAAATAAAATAAGATAAAAAACTTATGAATATAATATGAAATATAGGAAAATGGGATCCCTTGGTTGGGATGTATCTGTTCTGGGATTTGGCGCAATGCGACTCCCTATGATTGATCAAACAACGGTAAATGAAGAAGAAGCTATTAAAATGCTTCGTTATGCTATAGATAATGGAGTAAATTATATTGATACTGCTTATCCTTACCATAATGGGGAAAGTGAAGTAATTGTGGGAAAAGCACTCCAAAATGGTTATCGCGAGAAAGTTCATCTTACAACGAAATTACCCATCTGGCTAGTTAAGAAAAGGGAGGATTTTGATAAATTTCTTAGTGAACAGATTGAAAGATTACAAACTAAACCCGATATTTATCTTTTCCATGGTTTAAATAAAAGTCGACTAGAGAAAATCAAAAATCTTAATTTAATTGAAAAAATAGAGGAAGCAAGGGAGAGAGGTTTATTTCAATATACAGGGTTTTCCTTTCATGATAATTTTGAAGTCTTTAAAGAAATACTCGATTATTATAATTGGGATTGTTGTCAAATTCAATTTAATTATCTTGACATTGATTATCAAGCAGGCATAAATGGAGTCAAATATGCCGGAAGTAAGAAAATTGCGTTAATAATTATGGAACCTATTCGTGGTGGTAAGTTAGCAGTTCCGGAGAAAAAATTAGATACTAGATCAGAAATTAAAAACATTCTAGATAAATCAAAAGTTAAGAGATCTATGGCCGATTGGGCATTACAGTTCGTCTGGAACCATCCTGAAGTGTCAATTGTATTAAGTGGAATGAGTAATATGCAACAAGTTAAAGAAAATATAGAATCGGCTAATAAGGCTGTAAATAATAGTTTAATTGAAGAAGAAATGCAAACTATTTCTGAATTACGTAAAGTTTATGATAAATACGATCTTGTCCCCTGTACTAGTTGTAGATATTGCTTACCATGTCCAAATGGAGTATCTATTCCATGGGTTTTTAGACTTTTAAATGATCTAGGATATTGGGGTGAAAACAGTAAAGTTAGAATCTCATTTTTTTATGATAGGATGGCAAAAACGCAAGAAGCTTTAGAAAAAGGAATATCTCAAGGAGAAGAAATAGAAGGAGCGGCAATTTTATGTATTCAATGTAGAGAATGCCTTGAGAAGTGTCCACAACAAATAGATATTCCCGATATTATGGAGAAAGCTAATGTTATTTTTGAAGAGGGGAAAAAAGTATCAGATGTTTTTAAATAATTTTCTTTATTGATTTGCATCATTCTTTATAACCAAAAACTTCTTTTAAAAAGATGTATAATTTGAATTAGAAATAATTATTATTTATGGCCCTTGACGGTTGGAGTGGTCTCTGACGCTGGGCTTCAAACCCAGTTATCCTGCGGAGGGATAGGGGTTCGATTCCCCTCGAGGGCCGCCATTATATCATAAATATAATTACATTGTGTTTTCAATGGTTGACTTTAACAGAATTATTGAATTTTTTGAAAGTGTAAATATTCCTAAAAATATGCTTAATAGAGGACAACTCGTGTTAAATGAGTTCTTAAATCCAATAAAAATTTTATTTGAACAAAGATCTGTACCTAATAAACCTTGGACTGATGAACAAATCGAATTCTTACTTCAAACGCTTTCAAATATGGATACAGATAAAGATATTAATGCTGCTAGAGTAGGTGAAAGAGAAGGAAGAATCGCTTCAAAATTACATTTAAGAATGTCAGCAGGATTCTGCCATGGTGTGGGAAGAAGTGGATTTTTAACAGCACCTCAACCTAAGGCACCTGGTGGATCAATAATGTATGAACTTTCTAATTACTTAGCTCGTAATATTTTAAGAAATACGGGATTACCAAACATAAAGGAGGCAATTGTAGTCCCGTTATGTACGGGAATGTCTTTATCTTTAGCATTGAGCGCTTTAAAATCTAGTAAGAGTGAAAGAGAATTGAATCATAAAAGAACAGTCTTAGTTCCTCAAGTAGATCATAAATCTCTTTTAAAAGCGATTGATTTCGCAGGTTTTAAAGCAAAAACTATCCCCGGACAGATTTTTGGAGATGCGGTTAGGATTCCAATAGATGATATAAAAAATCATTTTGATAATGACTGTTTTGCTATCATCTCAATTACTAGTTTTTTTCCCCCTCGTGAACATGATAATATTAAAGAAATAAGTAAATTCGCTCAAGAAAAGAATCTTGTACATATCGTTATAAACGCATACGGGGTTCAAAGCCCAGAATGGATGAAATTAATTCGTTCTGCAATTGATGCAGGGAAGATAGACGCAATAATTCAATCAACAGATAAAAATTTCCTTACTCCTGTAGGTGGAGCTGTAATAGCATCACCGTTAAAAGAAAATATAACTAAAATCAGCCAAGCATACGCGGGTCGCGCCTCGGCCACACCTATTGTGAATTTCTTAATTTCAATGTTATCAATAGGAATAATGGGTTATCAAAAACTACTCAAAGAACAACAACATAATCGTGAAATTCTCGAAAGAAAATTAAGGGAAATTGCTGAAAAACTAAATGAAAGAATTCTTGATGTATATAATCCCGTTGCTGTAGCACTATCATTACAAAATCTAAGTGAAAAAAAATTGTATGCCCTTGGTGGAGCATTGTATAACTTAAGAGTAACAGGACCAAGAGTATATAACCCAAAAGAAAACCCATTTGGAACATGTTGTAGCAATTATCCAACCCCATATATCGTAATGAATGCTGCAATTGGAGCATCAGAAAAAGATATCATTTCTGCTGTCGAGAGATTTGAAAAAGCATATAACCAAATAGAATAATTTAAAACAAATATTTTGATGTTCTATTTAAACAGAAATAAAAATAAATAAAAACTAGAAGTTCTATATTTTAATAAAAATTATACGAACAATACTAAATCGACAGAAAGGGATTCATAATGGAAAACCGGCTATTAAACCAATTTAATAATGTCATTACTTCTCAATGGCTTTCTAAACAAATAGAAGAGCCATATAGTCCTTTAATTCCTCGAGAATTGTTTGAAATCGCATATCACACATGTAATTCCGTGACTATGAGAAATATTTATATAAAACAATCTTCAAGTGAAGAACAAGGTGGTTCTAAAGCAGTTTTATATTCGAATGACAAAAAATTTATAGCAATAGAAGGTTTAGAAAATTCTTTAAAAATTACAAAATATTTTAACGAAGAAACTACTGGTGATAAAATTGTAACAGAAATTCAACCGCTACTTACAAAACGAAAAGCGAATTTTACCTCTAAGGATGCAGAAATAAAAATTCAGATTTTAAAAAGCATTTTGGTTGAGAGAAAACTCGATGAATGTGCAAATTTAGTATTGTTAAAAGGTATAAATCGAAAAATATATTTTGCTATTGGGGATGCTAGAGAATCAGCAGCTGTTGTTCCAATATTTATGGAAGCCGAAGGTGCCAGTTTGGTTCAATTAGCTTTAAATAAGTGGATGGAAACAGCTCAGAGACTAGAACAAGAACATACTTTTCCTGACAATCTTGTTCCCGGTATTCTCAAAAATCTTACCCAGATAAAGAAATGGCTCCTTGATTTGATTAGTACGTTTTTAGATAAATAAGTACTTTTTCTTCAAGAATTTTTTTAAACTACATCTAAGAATAATACTACTTCAAATATATTAAGGTAATATCTAGGTATATAAAGAAAAACGTAAAATAGATGTTTCACGATCAAAAAAAATAATAATATGGGCCATCGGGGAGTTTCATGATTGACTTAACCAATCAAGCCATTTTGAACCCCGGATCTCAGGTTTTTACTAAAATACGGACACTTTTTTTTACCTTTTGTATGTCCGTAGGTCATTTATAAGACCTGCGCTTGTTGACCAAGCTTCTCTAAAACCTTGTTAACCAATCTGAGCTAATGGCCCATATATAAAATACATTTACTCAGATACAAGTTATCGATTTAATTTTTTATATAATACCTATTTCAATGGTTATGTATCTAGTTAGTAAATATAATCTAATAAAACCACGAAAAGATAAAAATTTTTTTATTGGTGTAATCTGTTATATTTATAATTGAATTTATAAAAAGAGACTTTAGATAATTACTAAAAAATATTGAAGAAGTTGATATACAATGGCTGAAATGTTAACGGATCTCCTTCAAAACATCTACAAACGGATTGCTCAACTTGGATCCGCAATACAAGAGCTCAAGACATCTCTAGATGGGCTTAATCAAAACATAGAAGATAAAATTTCAAATTTAACCGGAAAATTAGAAGAATTTTCTAATGAAATTATTGTTACTCAAACTAAACATATTGATGTAGTAAAAGAAATTGGAAAAGGAACAACTAAGGAATTAAAAGTGATTCAAGAAGGCTTAGGATTGGATGCTCTTACTAATTTAATTAAAAAGCTTGAGGATTTTTCTAAACTATCTGAAAGTGTCCTTAATCAAGATACTGTAAATTTATTATTATCTGAAGCGATCGATTCTGTTAGAAGCCTTAAAGAATCTATTAAAGAAGAAGAGGTATTAGAATAAAATATCTTAAAATCATAATTAGGTGAGAAAATTGGCAGAAAAACTACTTGAAGAAATGATTCAAAAGATAAATCAAATTATGGCTTCACTAGACGGAACAATAGCTCAAATTAACCAAATGAGGGGAGCAATTAATCAAATGAGTCAAAATTTCTCTGAACAGACAGTTGCTATGACAGAAAATATTAGATTAATCGTAGAAGTCTTAAAACAATTCAGGGTTCAATCTGGTAAAAGTCTTCAGGAACTTTCAGATGATTTTAACCGCCAAATAAAAGAGCTTTGGGATAAAAAGGCTATTGAAGCCATAACTGAAGAAGAAAAGAAGGCTATAGAGATTATGAGACAAGCTTCGAAAACAGTAGCAGACAATCTATATTTTGCTCAATTACTAAACATAATCTCCTCCATTAGAGAAGAAACTAATAGAATTATTAGTGCAAGTCAATTATAAGATTATAAAATTTTATTATCTTAGCATTTATATTAATTTAAAAAAAGTAACCGAAAATAGATGATTAAATATGCCATCAGGCTGTTTTGTAATATTGCTTCCAACTGATTCTGATTATAAGATAATGGGGTATTATTTTAAAGAAGGAAAAATAGATTTTGAAATTTCAAATGATTTGTTTCTTAGATTAAATCTTGATCACTCAAAAAATGAGTATAATTTATTAAAAATAAAGGATCTTCAAATTTTTTCATATATTTACAATTTCAAAGGAAAAATAACCCGGAAAGCATATGGAATTATAATAGGGTTATTCTTAAATGAGAGCGATAAACCAGAGAAATTTCGTTCATCTCTTAAAGAAGCGGCAGAAGCCTTTGAGATTCCAAGTCTTCATATTCTTACGAAATCAAGAGAAGAATTTGAAATAATATTAAAGGATGTATATCTGGAGCATTTAGAACCGCTAATTGATATTCTTCAACCTGAAGCGTTAAAAGATAGTATTATTAACATAACGAAATTTATGCTAAGTGGTGAGAAACAAGAAAGAAAAATCGCTCAAGATCTTGTACAGAAGATTGAAAACGGAGAACATACCAAAATTTCAGAAAACTACAAAATAGCTGAAAAAGCCGTAAAAGCTTTAGACTATGAAAAAGCAGCTAAATTTTACAATAAAGCAGCTGAAATCGCAGAAAGCCTCTATATAATGGATATAGCCACTTCACTTAAAGAAAAAAGTGATTTCTCTCAACGAATTCCTGAATTATCTAAAGAAAGGGAAAGAATTGTACAAGAAGCCAGAAATGCTCTTAGAAATGAAGACTTTCATACCGCTTATACCTTTTATAGAAAAGCAGGTGATATTTCTAAAAAATTGGTCCAATTTGATAAAGAGGAGGAATACAGATTAAAATCAAAAGCACTAGAAGATTTTTATAATATCGATCAAAAATATAGAAAAAATAAATAAATTCCAGTTTCTTTATTTGTCATAAATATTTCTTATTAAATATCTTGTTTTCCTCTTGAAATGGTAGATTTCAATCAAAAAATAATATGCTTAATAACTGATTTTGGCTTAAAAGGTCAACATTATATAGCTAGTATGAAAGCAGTTATATTAAGTGTTAATCCTAATATAAGAATAATAGATCTTTCGCATAATATTGCTCCATATTCAATAATAGAAGCTTCTTATGTATTAAAAACAACCTATAAATATTTTCCTGAAGGAACTGTTTTTATAGTCGTAGTTGATCCCGGAGTTGGAAGTTCTCGTGAAATTTTGGTGTTAAAAACGCAATCAAACTACTATTTTATCGGGCCTAATAATGGAATATTTTCTCATATTTTTACTAATAGCATTGCTGAGTGTAGAATAATTCAAAATGATTTATTTTTTAATAAACCAATTTCAAATACATTTCATGGAAGAGATATTATGGCTCCAATAGGTGCACATTTATTATCTGGGATTCCACTGCAAGAATTCGGTCCTGCTTTTGATCTTACTAACCTACAAGAATTTAAGCTTACACATAATGTTGATATTAAAAACCAAGTTATTCAATGCTCAATTCAATATATTGACTCTTTTGGAAATGGAATAACTAATATTCAATTAGTAACTAATACCATCAAAGATAGTAGATTTATAATAAATGAAGGTCAAGAGATTAATGTTAAATTTAAGGAAAAATCATATAAAGGATTCTTTACTTCACACTTTTCAAGTGTTCCCATTAAATCACTTTTATTTATTGTTGGATCAACTGGTTTTCTTGAACTTTCAATTAATCAAGGAAATGCCTCTAAGAAATTGGGTTTTTCAGTAGGAGATATTTTAACTTTAAGATTATAAAGAGAGGAGTATAGATATGGATAAAGAAATATTGGCTTGTATTGATAAAAAAAATAAAAAATTTTTACAATCTGGTCAGTTTTCTAAATATATTTTTCCAATGGAAAGAATAGAGGCTCATAAGAAAAATGTAAGCCATTTAATTACAAGGTTTTTTATTTTATCAATAGCACCAGATGGTACGATATCATATTTAGTACAAAAACGCGGAAAAAATAAAAAAGCATTCCCAGACTATTTTACTGATTCATCTTCTGGACATATAAATTGGGCGATAAATTTAGATCTAAATAAAATTAAGAAAAATGCGTTAAGAGAACTTGAAGAAGAATTTGGAATTCCTCCAAGAGAAGTTCAGAAGGTAATATTTTATGATTTAAATACTGAAAGTGATGAAATAGCATACATTTTTTTAGGGATTGTTGATTGGAATGTTCCTTTACGTCCGGATCAAAACGAGTTAGATGTTAGATTTAGTAGATTCTATACTAAAACTGAACTTGAAAAATTGTTGGAAAATGAAAAATGTATAGATTACTCAAAAAAAATTTGGGAAAAACTCTTAAATGCAAATATTTCATCTCTCTTCGAGAAAAAAATAGAACAATCTATTGAAAAAAAAAATGGAATTGCTCTGTTTATTGGAAGATTTCAGCCTTTACATCATGGACACATTTATGTTATAAAACAAATTTTAAAATCTAAAAAAAAAATTAAAATTGGAATAGGTAGCTCTCAATTATCCCATACTATAAATGATCCATTTACAAGTGATGAAAGAAAAATGTTTATCAAAAAGGCCTTACAAAAAAGAGGTATCTCCTCTCAACGGTTTACAATATATAATATCCAGGACATTTATAATGCTAAAAAATGGGTTGATCATGTTATCTCAATTGTAGGAGAATTTGATTCAGTTTATACTAACAGTGATTGGGTAAGAGAATTGTTTTTTGATAAGGGAATTAAAGTTGAGAAAAAAATAACTATATTTAAAAAGCATTTCAATGCTAACAATATTAGAAATTTAATCAACAAGAATGATAAAAAGTGGAAAACACTAGTACCTAAAGAAGTAGTTCAGCTAATTGAAAAATTTAATGGTATCAATAGAATTAAATCATTATATGAAAAAAGTAATACTCCATGACTACAACTAAATTTTTAGAAATTGATGGTTCTTTTGGAGAAGGTGGAGGTGCAATACTTCGAATAGGAGCGGGATTTTCAATATTATTCAAACGCCCAATTCGAATAAAAAATATAAGAGCTAATAGACCTAAATCCGGTCTAAGATTACAGCATTTAATTGGATTAAGAACCCTAGCAGAATTAACAAATAGTAATTTATCTAATTGTACAGTTGGAACTAAAGAAATCACTTTAAGTCCCAAGCAATCCATAAAAGATAATATACGGGTTGAAATTGGAACCGCTGGAAGTATAGGATTATTACTCCAGCCGATTCAAATTGCTTGTTTGGGATTCAATACACCAGAAAAAATTGAAATAATTGTGAACGGTGGAGGTACATTTGGTAAATGGGCTCCTGGTCTTAATTATCTTAGTGAAGTTACTTATAAAATTTTTAGAAATCATGGTTTTAAAATTGATGTTGATATTCAAAAGCATGGTTTTTATCCTAAAGGAGGCGCTCTTGTAAAATGTACTCTATATCCTTCTAAAAGTAAATTGAGACCAATATGTTTAACTGAATTAGGGAATGTTGAATTAATTCAAGGCGAAATAGTTACTGCCAATCAACTAAAAAAAAATGAAGTTAATGAAAGAATAAAAAAAACTGCTCAACAACAATTAAAGAAAGAACTCAAAATGGATATTGAAATTAATTCTAAATATGTAAATTCATTAAGTCCTGGAGTGGGGTTTTATTTATGGGCAAGTTCTGATACTGGAGCTTTTATTTCTTCTGGAACTATACTTGGTGAACGTAACATTACTTCTGAAAATCTTGCTAAACGGACTGCTATTGAGTTTATTAAATATATTAAAAAAGAGATTCCTGTGGATAATTATCTAAGTGATCAATTAATACCTTTTATGGGTTTCATTAAGGAATCATCGAGAATAAAAGTACTTGAGATTACTAACCATACTAAAACTAACTTAGAACTAATTAAATTGTTTTCAAAAAGGAATTATAGAATTTTACACGACAATAATAATTTCATAATAGAACTTCAAGAGTTATATAAAAATTAATATTTAAACAAAGTTATAATTATGGTTAGGTTAAAAAATTTCAAGAAATTTTTATAAGATTATTTTATTATATGATTATTATAAAAATTAATAAAACTTACTTATAAGAATGTCCAAGACAGTTGCAGCATTCCAACGTTGTCCAAGATGTGGAAATGAGAATACTGCTGATAGTTTTGCATGCAATTTCTGTGGTATTAGATTAAAAACCGAAAGAATTGAAAATATTAAGTTTTTTAGACGATATGAAGCAGAATGGTCTACGCCATATCCATGGTATTTCAAAATTCTCTATCTTTTCGTGAATCCTCCAAAAGCTTTTTTTGATATAAATCATAAAAGAAGTAAAGCTCCTGGATGGTTAATTTTATTATTCTCTTCATTATTATACGGCTTAATGGGTTTGGCATTTTTATCACATTTTGATTTTGTTGGTGTTAATATTTTTGATCCAATTATGGCCGCCATTAATTTTAGTTTTTTTGGTGCTTTTTTCATGTTTGGATGTTGTTTTCAATTAATATTCTTTGCAATTTTAATATGGTTATTTAGTAAGGGCGCCAATTATGCTGTAGGATTCACAGATAAATTAGAAAAACGGTTTGGAGGAATAAGAGAACAAAGAGAAAAGTATGGACAAACGGATGTAAGCCCATTTAGTATTTATAAAGGTGGGACAATGCTTCAATTAGAGGGCTCATATAAATTCAAAATGATGTTATGTGCGTTTACACCATTCTTATTAATAAATGGTATTAAAATTTTAATTGTACTTGCCGGTTTTCCACCAGTTAGTCTCACTGATTTAACATCTTTTAATCAAGCAATACTTGATACATTGTTTAATTCTAGAACTTGGGCAATATTAGATATAATTGATGCTTTAACTATAGCTATATGGGTACCTATTTTAATGACCTTAGCTATAAGAGAATTAAGTAATTCTTCTACTACTCGAGTCTTAATCCCTACAATTATTATTGGTGTTTTGGTTGCTATATTCTTCTATTTTTTGCGACCAACCCTATTTGGTTAAATTTATTAGCTTTTATTCCAAATGTTATATAAAAATTTTGATTATTTTAAATATTTAACTGTGATATGGTAGAAAATAATAAGAACAATTCAGATATGGAATTTAAAATTGAATCTGAACTATTTGCGTTAGTTAAATCCATAACAAATTTAAATAATAAATATCAAAAAGGCACAGTTAATGATAATTTTTTCAGAAAAGCTTTGAAAAGTACGATGAATAATTTTCTAAAGTTAAGTTTTATTATAAAAGAAAATAACCTTCAGTTACCAGATCTATTAAACAAAATGAACATATCTCGAGAGTACAATTCCGTGTTGGATCTTATCAATCGTATTTACACTTTAAATTTATCCGACAATAAAATAATTACTAAAAATCATAGTTTTTTAGAGTTACCTGGCATTACTTCAGAAATTACCTCCTCTTTTATAACACTTATGGATGCTTTAACTTTAGATGGCCTAACAAAAAAAGAAATAATTTTTAATTTATTTGATGAATTAAATCATAACTTGGATAATTTTCCAGGATTAGATGATACATTAGATAAAGTCAAGTCAGTACAAAAAAGTGCTGCAAATCAAATTGATTTACTAAGATCCGATGCAAAATTAAGAGAAAAATTAATAAATGAGTTATATCAAATATTTAAAGAATTTCAAAATAAATTGAATCTCAAATCCTAAGTAAAATAATAAAATTAATATTTTTTCTCTTATTTAAAATCACATAATGCCCCGTCCCGGTTTAAGATCTAAAACCCAAGCAAGGAAAAAATTAAGCACACCTGGGAACCAAAATGTCACCCATTATTGGAGAAAAAAACCCAAAAGAGCAAATTGTGCGATTTGTAAAAAACCTCTTCAGGCTGTTCCAAGATTACGACCTTCCAAAATGGTTAAAACCCAATTAACCTCAAGAAGGGCAAATAGAATGGAAAGTGGAAGGTATTGTGCAAATTGTCTTCAGACTTTAATAAAAGAGACCGTTTGGAGTCAATAAAATTTCTCTGATTTTTTTTAAATTCTTTTGCTTTAATAATAAAAATCATAAATATTCTTCTTCTTAATTGAATTAATATTTAAATTAAAATAACCAAATAATATGATTATAACAATTTCAGGACTTCATGGAACTGGAAAATCTACAATAGGAAAATTAATTGCAGAAAAGTTTGGAATCCAATATTATAGTACTGGACAAGCTTTCAGAGATCTAGCACAAGAAATGAATATGACTTTAGAAGAATTTACTAAATATGCTGAAAAACATCCTAAAGTTGATGAAAAACTAGATGATAAAATAAATGAAATTGCTCAAAGAGGAAATATAATTATTGATAGTCAATTAAGTGGGCATATTCTGAAAACTATAGCAGATTTGAAAATACTGTTAATATGCCCTTTAGAAATCAGAGTTAAACGGATGGCTGAAAGAGATAATACAAATTATGAAAAAAAGTTAAAAGAAACTAAATTAAGAGAAAAATCAGAATTGGAACGATTTCATAGTCTCTATGATATCGATTTGAGTGATCAAGAGGCTTTAAAAAGAATATATGATCTTATAATAAACACAGAAAACCTCACAATCGAAGATATCGTAGAAAAAATTCTTACAAACTTAAAAAAATTGTAAAAATCTGTTTAGTTTTAAAAAACACAAAAATTTTATTTTAATATTGATTTATAATAATACTATAAATTAATTACATTTACTGGATATTAAAAATAGCCAGTAATTAAGAATTATTTAAAAATAATTTGGTGACAAATTATATGAGCGTATATGATATTGGTAGACTATGCGTGAAAACTATGGGAAGAGAAGCAGGATTTCACTGTGTAATTGTTGATATCATTGATAAAAACTACTTGCTAATTGATGGATTAAAAGTCCGAAGAAGAAGAGTAAATTATAGACATATCGAACCAATCACAGAAACAATAGAAATTAAAAAAGGAGCATCACATGAACAGGTAGAAACTGCGATCAAAAAGTCTAAATTAGAAAAGAAAATGAATGAAGTTATCTCTATCCCAATCAAATAGTCAGAATAAAGATTAACATAAAAAACATTTTATTTTTATTTTTTAAATGCAACGGTTGCCTAGCCCGGTACGGCGCTGGCTTGGAGTGGTAAGTTTCACCCAGAAAGCCAGTGTGTGAATGCACTCGGGGGTTCAAATAATAAGAATCATCTTCTTATTGGAATAAATCCCTCCCGTTGCGTATTTTTCTCTATAGAAATATTCGACTAAACATCGGGAAATTCTAAAGATTTTGCTTTTTGCCCTGCGAACATTCCACCCATACCACCAGAAGCCTGTGACTGAAGCTTTAGCAATCTTTGTGTTAATGTATTAATTCCTAATGAACATAGGAAATACCATGAAGTAAAATTAATCCAAACTGAGCCCGCACTGATAAAATTTCCTATTAAAGGAACATCGTTAGCATTCATAGGACTAAGAGCAACTGGAGCTCCTCTAAACAACGTATTCACAATACCAAAAATTATTATCATTGGAACAAACGTAATACAAGTTGGTTTCATCCTTTGAAGTGACATTTTTTGTTGAGACTTTTTTATCATGGTATCTTTCCTTTCCCATCTTTTTCTAGCTTTTTTATAACGTTCAGGGTCTATTTCAGCCAAATCTATGATCTTTTGTTTTTCTTCTTCATGAGCTTTGGTTTGTGTTTGTTTACGATTTATCTCATTTGTATCTACCAACCACATTGTTAAAAGAGTGCTTATCAATGCTGTTGTTATAGCTAATAATAAAACAAATATCATTGATCCCGGAGGAGTGGTAATCAAATCCAAAAATGCATTTTGCAAGATTGAAAACAACATATCAATATTTATTTATATTGAAATGGTAATAAACTTTTCAGATGAGGTTCTCTTCAGAAAATTCTATTAAGAATTTTAAAATATTCTAATTAAAGGTATTTTTATCGTTATAATATTTACCATTTTGGCTATAATTGCCAACTATAACAGAAAAAATATTTTTTAGTCCATTCCTAGCAGTGCTCTCATACCCGGATACTGACTTGCTGCTAATTCTTTCGAAATCGTCTCTGCATAATTGTGGATGATTCCGATGGCAATCAGTAATCCCGTGCCTGAAGACAATGCTCTTAAAGTGTCGGCAGAAAAACTTATCACCGCAATAATGATTCCGTTTAATATTATTAATGTTGGAATATATCTTTTTAAAATTCTCTCGATTATTTTTGATGAACTTCGGAATCCAGGAACTTCCATTTTTGAATCTATTATTTGATCCGCGATGTCACGGGGGGCGAGTCCTGAGACTTCAACCCAGACTCGGCCGAGCAATATACAAAGAAAAATCAATACTACCAGATAAAAGATTGCTCGGAATGGATCTGATGCTGCTTGATCAATTCCCAATGGCGGAGTAAGTAGATATATCAACCCAGATGTAGGTATGAGTTGGTTTCCTGCAACAGTACCCGTCCCTTCTTGAATACGAAATACTCCTAATAAATTAACCCAAAAATCAGGAATGAGTCCTCCATTACTCGCTCGTACTCCTGAATAAGGTCCCGCGAACAATTGCCCAAAGAATAAAACGTTAGCATATAATGCATTAACCAAAATTACGGGAATATTTGAAACATAAAGCAATTTCATTGGATATTTCGATTTAAAACCTCGATAGCCTCGATATGCAAGAGGGATTTCAATGCGCGTAGATTCAAACCAAATTACCACTATAAAAATAATTATGGTGGTAACGATACCTAATAACGAGGGAAATGAACCTCTTAATAAAATCTGCCCTAAATTTGTCTCAGATTTTCCATCAAATAACACGGTAAAGAAAGCGATAACTATACCTCTAGGGAGATTATCTTGAGCAGGAACCCAACTGAAACAATTCCAAAATATTTGACCCGAAACACCTGCTGCTATAAACAAGGAAACTCCGCTGCCAAGACCCCATCCTTTTTGAAGTAATTCATCTAATAATATTATAATTATTCCTGCAAACAGTAATTGAAAGAAAATAAAAAAAGCTCCCTGTATGCCTATTTCTGACAATTTCCCAAATGCTCCTCCCGCAATATATGCTATAGAATTGAAAATGGTTAAAAACACTGCCATCACTTTTTGAGCTCCACTAAACATAGCTCTGTCGTATGGATCGGACATGTTTACATTAATTATTTTAGACCCTAGAAGCAGTTGCATAATAAGACCCGCTGTGACTATCGGACCTATACCTAATTCCGTTAATGTTCCTCTCTGACTAGCCAGAATAACTCTTAACCAATAGAAATAATCAGTTGAATCTGCAAGGTTTACACCGTATAGAGGAATATTACTTAATATTATATAAATAATAAGTACAACAGCTGTCCAAATAAATTTTTCTTTAAAAGTAACCTCGCGCTGCGGCTGTTTGATTTCCGGCATTGCTTTTACGAATGGTGTGAAGAATTTAAGGAACTTTCCAGCCATATTTAATCAGCAACGTAAGTCTTTTTGAATAGTTAGCGATAATTGCACTAAGTTATTAATATCAAATTCTTAAATTTGAAGTGTAATTTTAAAAAAATAGAATTTTAAAAAAAGTTTGCGATTTAATGATGTATCTGATATGATAATGATTCAAATTTTTAAAGTAGAATTATGAAATACAAAAAAAGTAAATAAAAAAATATCTATCTTTTAGGTTATAAAAACCAAAATTAATTAAATAAAATTCTAAAGATTTAATTTAAAATCGGTTAATATAAATCTTCCTTTTTTTTTATTTTTTTATTAATATTTATTATTTTATTTGCCAAATTGCTTTCTTAGTTAATGAATTGTTTCTTAGTGTCCTTAAAAAAGGGATCCAATCCCCGTAGGTTCTTCTTCGACTGCTTCTTCTTTTTCCTTCTTTTTTTCCTTCTTTTTTTCAGTTTTTTCTCCGGCAGGAGCTACCATTACCGGCATAGACCCAGCAGATTTTATAATTTCATCAATATCTGCTTGTTTTAGACCAGCAATTAATTTAACGATTTGATCTTTATCAACTTTCGCACCTGCGGCAGTTAATACTTTTTCTACATTCGCTTCGTTAATTTTTCCTCCAGTTTTATGTAATAATAAGGCAGCGTAAATACTTTCCATAATATCTAACCTCTTTTTTATTTTTTTATCTTAATATTAGTAATTTTAATTGAAATTTCAAAAAATCTTAATTTTTTATCCAAAAAGACCTCCAATACCAACTTCTTCTTCCTCCTCGGTTTCCTCTTCAGCTTTTTTTTCTTCAACTTTAGATTCTGGTTCAGCCGATAATTCGATCTCCTCTCCAAAGATCATTGCTTCTATTGTATTAACCTCAGATACAGCTTTCCGAATATATTCTTCTGTCATTTCCTCTAAATAGAATGGCATTTCAAAAAGAATTCCTAGTACCTCTCTATAAACTTTAGTGAAATCTTGTTTGAATTTTATCATATCCATATATAAGATTTCTTCAGGGATTATTTCACCGTCGTTCCAAGCAAAGTGAATTTTTATCAATGATTCTATTGGTGTAATTCCCAGCTTTTTTAAAACTGCTGCTTGTTTAACATTAACCAAATCACCAGCTTTATGGGTTCTTGTATCTTCACGAACATGTATCGTATCATTCATAATTCTCGTTGGCAATCGCAATGTCATATTCAATTCACTAATTACTTGTCCTGTGGGTAAACCAGTATCACCTGCTGGAACCCATATATCTACAGGAGTAACTTCATTGGGTTTTGCTGGTACCATCCACTCATTTTCAAGAAATATCTTTTTTAATTCAAATAGATCAATATTTGTAAATACAAGACTAGATTGGCCAGGAATATGATTTGCAAATTCATCCAAGTTTTTCTTTTTAGCTTCACTTTTAAATTGTTCTATTGCTCGTAATTGAAGTGATTTTTTAGACATTCTAAATACTGCTTTTCCTCTCAAAATTTTCCTCATTGTTTGAAATTGCATGTCGTTTATATGAGCAACATCGATTACAGCGATATTCTTATAATTTTTAAATAAATCAACTAAATGATTAATTTCATTTATCTTCCATTGTGGTATATGTTTTTGTTTAATCATTATTTCACACCTCAATACTTTTTAGGAACTCTTCTTTCACTTTCACGGGTTTTCCCATTGTAGATTTAAGATACATAGATTTAAAGTTGTTAAATTTGTGTGGCATTTGATCAGCAATGAAATTCACTACAGCTTTCATATTTTCATATAACTTTTGCCTATCCAGAGATTTTTTACCGATCTTAGCGAAAATAATGGGTTGCTTTTTCATTTGAATCCTAATTATTTTTTTATATCGTTCATAAGCTACATTTAAATCTTCTACGCTAGAAATAATCCCATATCCCGTAGGAAAAGGTTTTGGCATTTTACCAACGGGTCCAAGATATCTAGCTAAATATCGAGCGACATCTCTCATCATTTTATCTTCCACAACAAAGAATTCATATCTTTTAGCAAATTTTTTCTTGTATTTTTTCTCTTCATTATTCAAATTAATCAAACCGCTTGAATCTAAAGTTTCCACCCCAAGTTTTTTCGCTTCTTGTAAAATCTCATCTGACGCAATTACACAAATATTAGGCCTGTCATTTGTAATTACTTCATTTGATAAGATAATTTCTTTATCAATTCTGCTTTTTGGATCGTTTAGATTAATATCTTTAATATTAATGATGAGATCAATAGACTCATCGAATTTTCTGACTTTGTCTTTAAACCCTTCTTTCTTCATTATAGAAAAATCAATAGCAGCGTTTAATGATTTCTTTAATAATTTATCATCGACTTTCAAATTTTCTTAATCACCTCTTAAGATGTCATCAAATTCCCCATTATCTATTTTTTTTTGGATAGCTCTTGGATCTTGTCCTTCTACTGTTAACCCCACTGATAATGCTGTTCCTAACACTGTTTTTATACTTTCTTTAATTGTTTTATCTAAAAATTTATCTCTTTTAGCCTTCACTACATTTTGAACTTGATCAAGTGTTAAATTTCCTATTTTTGTTTCTGAACAACTAGCACTCCCTTTTTCAACACCTACCTCTTTCAGCAATAATGATGCAGTAGAAGGTGTTTCTATAAAAATTTCAAATTGCTTTGTCTCCGGATCACATTCAATTCTAACGGGTACGGTTAGTCCCCTAAATACCATTGTCTGCTTGTTGATTTCGTCAACCACATCTTTAATATGTGCATCGAAAATCGAAATAATTTTCGTTTATGCCTGTGGGACCAACAGCAGGACCTTTACCATAATTTAACAAAAGCGATATGCTTTATGCAATAGGCGGCCCTCCTGATGCATTTGGGGTCTAATCGAAATGATTATTAAATATATACACTCCCACCAGTCACAAGAGCCTTTACAACAATTTTTCCTTTTTCACTCACATACTCTCACCGTTTTTTTAATAATTCTTAGTTTAAAAAATATCCTAAAAGGTAAGAACGCGAAATCACAAATTATTCCTATTTCAATATTTTTATTATATCGAAACCGCATTAATTTGCGTCCTAAGTTTCTTAGAATAATTTTTTTTAAACTTAGTAAGTTTTAGAATTAAGCAACCTTAAAAAATTTTTCCAGAATTAAATTAAAATCTACAACATAGCCTACGACCATGATTCAAATCATGTTTTAAGTATTCTTCAGATAAAATCTTCATTATTGTATCACAATCTAAGTTTACTTTTTCGATAATATCTTCAATCTCAATTCCAGGAGTCGATATTAAGTCAAAAATCTTTTTCTTAACTTCTTCACTAATTTCTGAGTTCATTATGATGAAGTATTGATTTTCCTTAATAAATTTTAACTAATAAATCTGATTATTTCGTAAGCAATTTAATAATTAAGTATTATTCAATCTGCGACTCCACTCTCAGCATCGCTTTTAGGCATTCCAAAAGGCATAGTTGTCACTTTAGATTCTACTAGTGTTTTTACACATTCTGTATAGGAACAAAAAAGTATCAATTCTAAGAAACTAGATTTATGATGTTTTAATCCCCTTCTTCTAAGATTACCTTATGTGTTATTTTACCAATTTTTTCTATCGATGCTTCAATTAATTCTCCTGGTTGAATCGGGCCTACTCCACTAGGAGTTCCAGATGCAACAATATCTCCAGTGAATAATGTGACAAACTTGGAGAGATATGAGAGAATTTCAGGAATTTTGAAAATCATATATTTTGTATTTGATTGTTGACGAACTTCTCCATTAATTTGTAGTTCAATATTTAAATTATGAGGATCTTCAATCTCACTAAAAGGTACAATTCTCGGGCCAATTGGTCCAAATGTATCGAAATTTTTGCTTCTATACCATGGTAAATTAATATTCCTATCACTTATCTGCATTTTCCTCGCGGTTATATCTAGAAAAATAGTGTATCCTTCGATATATTCATAAGCGTGCTCAGTTTGAATATTCTTACATTTCTGAGAAATTATAAATGCTAATTCTACTTCATGATCCACTTGATTATATTCTTGATTATCATACAATATTTTAGGATAGATAATGGGATTCCCATCAGTCACCAATGTATTAACAGTTTTCCCGAAGAACACTGGATCTTTTGGTACTTGTGCTTTCATCTCCCTTGCATGATCTACATAATTACGTCCTAAACAAATTATTTTTGTAGGACTTATCTCATTTTCTCCAATTTTGATATTAATTTTTTACTCACCTTCCATAACTACTTTATTAGTAAGAGTTCCTATCTTTTCTATTGTTGCTTCAATAAGATCACCTGGTTGTACAGGACCAATTCCACTTGGAGTTCCTGTAGCTACAATATCTCCAGGTTCAAGGGTAAAAAATATCGTAATATACTCCATAAGTTTGGGAATTTTGAATAATAGATGCTTAGTATTAGAAAATTGTTTAATCTCTCCATTTAACCTTAATTCAATATTTAAGTTATGAGGATCTTTGATATCATCAATATCAACTATTCTTGGACCGATCGGCCCAAAAGTATCAAATGATTTAGAACGAAACCATGGCAATTTAGAAACTATATCTTTTGCTTGCATTTTTCGTGCAGTAATATCATTAAATATTGTATATCCAAGAATATGGTTGTATGCTTTATCTTTTGGAATATATTTACATTTATCTTTTATAATAAATGCCAATTCTACCTCATAGTCAACTCTATTATATTTACGTTGGTTATACAAATATTTGGGATAAATTATCGGGGCATTATTCGAAATTAAGCAATTTAATGTTTTTGGAAAAAGAACCGGCTCTTCTGGAATGTTCAAACCTGTTTCTTCAATATGATCCATGTAATTTGTGCCGATGCAAATAATCTTTGTCGGATTTATCGTTTGGGTCCCAATTTTCATATTATATTTACAATTTTTTGAAAAAATTGAAAAACTCTAAATAATTCTTTATGACTTTAAATACTTTAATAGATTAAAACTCTTTAATTTCTTAAATCTTTGATATCTCCCTTAACAAAATTTAACTTTTAACTCTTTTAAAAAAAAAATTATGGTAAAAAAAATTAATAATATAAGAAAAATTGTTAGAATCAAGTGAGAAAAATGAGTGAGCAGAAACCTTACAATGATGAAGAAAAGAAAAAGTTATTGCATAGTACTTTAAATAAAAAGATAGCTGCCTCAGGTATTTTCATTGCAGTTGGATTAGTTTTGAGTTATCTTAATCCATTTGGATATTTCTTAATATTTGGCACGAAAATAAATCCATTTGCTCATTTTATTAATGCTATAACCGGTGTTTTGCTTGGTACAATTTTTTCATGTATAATAGCATTAGGGCTTGCCATCCTTCGATTTTCATTCGCAATTGGGACAATACATGCGTTTCATGGAGGTATTACAGGGGCTTTTGTAGTTGGAATTGTTTCTCACTTTTTACGTAAAAAATTTCCTAAATATGTCGAGGTAGCTGCTTTTACAGAACCATTGGGAACAATTTTCTTAGGAGGAACTATTGGGCATTTAATTGCTCCTATAGGAAGCATTTTTGCGATTGAGAGTCTCTATACGTATTGGAGTTTATTCGCATTAAGTTGTATTCCTGGAAGTATCATGGGATTTCTAATTCTATTGGTTCTAAAACAAGCTAATATAACATGGGAAGATTTTTACTAAAACTCAAAACTTAACTACGCAATTGTCATGAAATTTAATTCATCTTTAAATTATGAGGAATGTATTGGAAATCAGACTTTTCTTTACGGAGAAACAAACACTAAAAAGACTTATTATACAGCAAAATTTGTTCAATTCCTTATAGAATTAAAACATTTAAATCCAAAAGAAATTAGTATTTTGGATTTTGCTCCACCGCAAAGTATAATTAAAAATGTCAAAATTGGCGGCAAGATTAAAGAGTTTTATAATGACAGTATTAAATGTAATAATTTGTCCTTTGAAGGAGAAATTATACCACCCCGCCTTAAAGCTAAGAATCTTACCGAACTATATGAAAATGCGTGTAAAAACTTTAAAAACACTTATAATATAATCACCTTTTTCAACAATAATCCAACTTCAATATTAATTATCAATGATATGTCAATTTATTTTCACATTGGAAATAAAAGATTATTAATGGAATCAATAAAAAAGTCAAATACTTTTTTTGGGAATTCTTATTATGGATCATCAATAAAAAGTGATTTTACAACCCTATTTAGTCGAAGGGAAAAAAGATTGGTTGAAAATTTAGCAGAAAAAATAGAATTTTCATATTATACGGGATAAAACTTATGAGATCTATTAAACATAACTGAAAAAGGTGGTTATTATCATATCTCAAAAAAATTAATTCCATTTGGGTTAGTAGAGCAAATATCAACTATCGATTATTTAGTAAAGCATAAATATAGATTAACGGAATATGGAAAAAAATTCTTAAGAAAGATTTTCTCATAAAACTTTATATTATATAGGCTTTATTTGAAGTTTTACCTAAATATTATAATATAAGAAAATATTATTTTAATTTATGCTTGAAACTAAACATTATATTATTTTCGGACCCCCTGGTGGAGGTAAAGGTACTTTTTCTGGTCAAATTAAGAAGATAATCCCAGATATCGTACATATAAGCACTGGAGATATATTTAGAGAAAACTTAAAAAACAAAACTCCTTTGGGTTTAAAAGCCAAAGAATATATGGATAAAGGAGAATTAGTTCCTGATAGTCTAACTAATGAAATTGTAAAAGATAGATTAGAAAAGATTAAAGACAAATCATGGATTTTGGATGGGTACCCCAGAAATATGAATCAAGTTGAGTTCTTAGAGAATATAACTGGAATAGATCTACTTTTATTGTTGGAAGTTTCCAAAGATATTATATTTAAAAGGATTTTAGGCAGATACAGCTGCAAAAATTGCGGGGAGATATACAATAAATACACACTCACACCAAAAGTAGAAGGAATTTGTGATAAATGTGGTTCTGAAATTAAATTTGAACAAAGAAGCGATGATAATGAAGAGACTTTGAAAAATAGGATTGATACTTATGAAAAAAATGCCAAACCGCTTATAAAATATTATAAGAAAAGGGGAAAACTGAAAAAAGTTGACGCTACAGATACTTTGAGTTTTATTGAGGATGATATAAAAAAAATTATAGAAATATAAAATTTTCTTTTACATTCATTCTAAATTATGAAATTCAATCTTTGTGTCCCAATACCTATCAAATACACAAGTATAAAAGAAGTTAGACCATTAATTGAGAAAGCAATAAAATCAAAACCTGACCTAATTGAATTAAGATTTGATTATATTTCTAATATTAAAACTCTTTTTGCGGATTTTGTAAAAGATTTATTAAATATTATTCATCCTCATGCTGCTGTTATCTTCACCTTAAGAGACTCATCTGAAGGTGGCCTCCTCAAAATGCATCAAAGAGAACGCTTTAAAATCTTGAAAATGTTAATAGAGACTAAACCCGATTATCTTGACATTGAAATGAATACCGATAAAAACATTTTAGATGAGATTATTAATTTAGCTCTCCAAAATGAAGTAAAGATAATTTTTTCGTATCATAATTTTGAAAAAACACTAACATTCGATGAATCAATCAAACTCATAAAAAATTTCGATGAAAAATTAACTCAAGAATTATCTTTGGATTCAAAAAAATTTGAAGGTAATATCTATAAATTTATCTTTACTGCTCAAAATTTTGAGGATAATTTAATACCATTAAAGCTTTGTAAAGAATTATCGAATTCCAATCATAATATTATCTCATTTTGTATGGGAGCCTTAGGTATTTTCTCAAGAATTATGTGTGTCCTTACTGGCTCTTTTTTCACATATGCTTCCTTAGATGAAAAAACTGCACCAGGACAACTTACTATTTCAAAAATGAGAGAAATTTATAATTTAATATTAAATAATCGTTAAATTCATCTTCCTTCTAAAATTGGAACTATGAAGATTAAATAAAGTATGTTTTCTACTATATAATATGGTAGTCTAATTTGCCTTTTTTACATTTAAGGAGAAACATAATGATTAAATAATTATCTTTCTTATTACTCCTAATATTTATCTCTCATCGGAGAAATCTTATGAAACTTACTAATCTTAAAATACATGATTTGTTAAAAATAAATCAAAAATTCACTTTTTTGGTTGGGGCAGGTTGTTCTGTTAGTGCTCCCTCAAGGCTTCCTGCTGGAAATGCTATGATGGAAGCGCTTATTAATCATACATGCGCACAATCTGAGATAAATAACATAATAAAGTTAATGAAATTAGGAAAATTACGATTTGAAGCACTCGTAGAGATTATTCGAAATCAAATAGATGAGAATCTTAAGCTTATTGAATATTATGATCAATGTGATAAACCCAATATTCAACATTTTTTCTTAGCAGAGATGATAAAAAGAAGACATTTTGTTATGACAACCAATTTTGATTATTTAATTGAATATGCTTTAAATCAATCAGGAGTACCTATTGAAGAGATTGTACCAGTAATAACAAAAGAAGATTTTAAAACCTTTTCTAACCCCTACGAGCATTTAAATCAAGGAAAAAAGATGATATATAAAATACATGGTTCTACTAAAAATTTTAAAACACAAGAAGATACTAGGGATTCTCTGGTTGCTACAATTCAAGCATTTGGATCAAACAAACAAGGGGAAAATGTTTTCCAACTCGAACCATTTAAGCGCCCATTATTTGAAAACATCACAAAGGATCGCTCTCTCGTAGTAATGGGGTATTCAGGAAGTGATGATTTTGATATTGTACCAACTTTAAAAGTATTGAAAAACGTTTGGAACATTATTTGGATAAATTATAACCATAATATCGATAAGGGAAAAGAACAGATTTTTGAGATTAATAATATGACACTCCAATCCTTAGATAAATTGGATATGAATTCAAAGAAGGTTGCTCAGATTCTTTTTGAAATCTGGCAGGAGAAGAATATAAGTCAAATATATTTAGTAAATGTTAACACAGATAAAATGGTAGAAGGATTATTAGATAGTCAACCTAATATAAGTGCTGAAAATTTTTCACTAGATCTTAAAGAATATCTTTATAACATATATCAAAATGTCATTGAAGTAACTAAACATTATATTCCTAATAGAATCTATCGCGAATTGGATATGTATTCAAATGTAATAGAAAGTAGTGAAAAAATTCTACAAATCGCTAAAGAAGAAAAGTATAATATTTGGAAAGCAATTGCACTCAATGATATTGCAGAAGTTTTAATAAATCAAGGAAAAAATTCAGAAGCCTTAAAAAATTTAGAAGAAGCTTTTGAAATTCCTACAATTTCCAGTAATTTATCTCTAAAGTCTACTATTTTTAACAATATGGCATTAGCTTATACAGCAATTAAGGATTATCCTGCAGCTATCATAAGGTATAAAGAATCACTTGACATAGATAAAAAATTAAGAGATCTAAAGAAACAAATTTCTGGTCATAATAATCTTGGTCATTTATTTAGTACTCAACAGCAGTTTTCTGAAGCCTTGAAACACTATAATGAAGGATTAGAGATTACCGAGAAATTAGGACTCCTAAAACCAAAAGGTCTTATTTTGAATAATCTAGGAAACATTTATGCTCAAAATAGAAATTATTTAGAAGCTACGAAAAGAATAGAAGAAGCATTAAAAATCTCTGAGCAATTAGGGAATCCGAGTTTAAAGATCTCGTGTTTAGCAAATTATGCAAGGATAAATGAATATCAAGGAAAATTCCAAGAAGCGGTTGAATTATATGAAGAAGCAAGTGAGATTGCTGAAAAAATTGGAGAAAAGGAGACAAAAAACTCCATCCTTGATTTACTTAAATCAGCTAAAGAGAAAACAGCAGAAACTATAGGTATGGTCGTAAAAAGTGGAACTACTCAAGGAATAAGAAAAATAAAACAAGATATTATTTGTCATCCAAAATGGAATTTAAATGATATTAAGAATTTTTTAAAAGGTTTTATAAAACCCTTTTTTAACTCTTTTAGAGATTCCCTTAATTGGCAAAGAGTTGAAACTGAATGTATTGAATTGCAATCAAATTTGCTAGAAATCTCTTCTGGTGATAATTTTAAAGCAACTTTTCATATTATTGAAGAAGATAAAAAGAAATTGACTCTTCAGATTATATGGGAAGAAAGAAGTCCGGTGGCAAGACAAGTATGGGAAGGAATTACCGACCAATTGACAGATCTGTTCAAAAAACCGGGATTAAAATCCTTGAAAAAATAATTCCATTTTTTTCCTTTAATCTAAACCTTTATAAAAGATAAAATATCACAAATAATACTATGCCAAAAATTATAAAATGTCATCCAGATTGGACTGATAGTCTAATTAATACTGTTATTACAAGTGCTGTTGAGGCATTTCTAGAAAACCTACGAGGCCAATTCTTATTTAAGTTTATTGGAAAAGAAACTACAATCAATAATATCGCATCCAATATAATGGAAATAAAATCAGGCAAAGACTTTATTGGAACATTCCAAATCATTGATGATCCCTCTGAAGGTAAAATTTTGAAAATAGAGTTTGAAAAAAGCGGTAAAAAATCCAAAAAATTACTTTGGAATAATATTTTTGAGTTGATTGAGGGAAATCTCAAGAAATCACCCCTTGATACAGCAAATGTATAAATTTAGCAGTGTTTCCTAATCACATTAGCTAAATGAAATTTTTTTATTTTTTATTTTTTATTCCTAATCTTCATAGTAATTCCATAGCACACAGTTAATTTCTTAATAATTTCAAATGTATCCTTGCATTTCAAGAATCACTCTACAATGAGCACAAATCTTTATATGTATAGAAATCCCAAATTTGCCCAAACACGGAAATGGCAACCCTCGTAAGCTTCATGAGGAACTATGAAGCTAATCTAGTTCCATTAAAGTTATGTAAAAATTCTAAATGTATCAATTCCTGAAAACTGAAATTATAAAGATTAAAAAAAGGATAATTTCTAATTATTATTATGGTAGTCTATTTTGGCTTTTTATTTCATATTTATCAACCGCCGGTTCAGATTCCAGTAGTAATTAAACAAATCGTAAACGAGTCGTACAAACCTATAATTGAAGCCTTAAGAGAACACCCAGAAGCTAAGATTACTTTAAACATTAACGGAACCTTAACCGAACAATTACATGATTATGGATATGATGATTTAATAGAAGCCATTACAACACTTGCCTCGAGAGGGCAAATTGAATTTACAGGTTCGGGTAAATTTCATCCTTTACTCCCTCTTATTCCTGAACCAGAAATAAGGCGTCAAATACAACTTAATAATGAAACTAATAAACATTTTTTCGGGACGCTTTTTAAACCTCGTGGATTTTTTCCCCCCGAAATGGCTGTTTCAGAAGAGGTGTTTAGAACTGTCAAAAAGGAAGGATTTGATTGGATGATTATGAGTGGAATCGCTAATACCTTGCCAGAATTTCCTACAAACCATATATCCGTACATCCAAATGGACTAAAAGTGTTATTTAGAGATGATTACACCTCAATTGATTGTGCTTTTGATAAAATTAACAATATCGATGCTTTTGTTTCTCGATTGTATTATAGACATACTTCAGAAGATTATTATGTTATACTTGCAATGGATGGTGAAACATTTGGACACCATGTAAAACATGCGATTAAAGATTTTTTAATCCCTTTGTTCCAAACCTTACCACATCGAGAGGATGTAAAATTAGGTACTATTTCAGAAATCGTTGATAGATTTCCTAAAGGGTTCACGCAAATTCCACGTGATTCAAGCTGGTCAACAATGCCGTATGACATAGCTCATGATGTTCCGTTTCCTCTTTGGCAGGATCCGAACAATGAAATTCATAGAGAACAACATAGATTTTTCATGTATGCCCTTACGTTAATTCATTTATCAGCGAAATATCAAGATAGTATGAATGATGAGAAGAAAAGAATATTTGATAACGCAAGAAATCTGCTAGATCGTGGAATTCACAGCTGTCAGCAATGGTGGGCCTCACAAAGACCCTGGTATAGCCCTGATATGATTTTACGTGGATTAAACGAAGTATTAATGGCAAGCGTGAATGCGAAGCGCAGTGTTCCTGAAAATAATCCTGACATAAAAGATGCTATGGAGCTTATTATGAAAGATATGTTAAAAGCACAGAATAAAATTGTTTTGGCTTTAATCTAATATACGGAACAATGAAATGAATCAAAATCCTAAAGATTATTCTATTAGATAGATTAAAATTAGAAAATAAGGGAAAAGAAATTACTATAAAAGAATTATTCTATTTTCAAAAAATTTCTCAAAACTAAAGATTTATCCGTAATTTAATGCTGGAAGAAAATACTTAATTCTAATTTAATAATTCTTAGACCGAATTTCATGAAACCATTGATTCCAAAAATTTAATAATTTTACAAACTTTTCTCTGGAGATAGAGTATTCCTTGAATTTACCTTGCTTTGAACTATGAATAAATTTGTGTTCCTCCAAAATTCTAACATGATGAGAGATGGAAGGTTGACTTCTATTCAAGCTTTTTTCAATATCAGAGAGTAAACATGGTTTACTATTTAATAAATTTAAAATTAAAAATCTGTCTTCATTACCTATGATTTCCATACATTCTTGTAAGAATTTATAGGAGGTATTATTCTTGAATTTTTTTTTTATCGTTTTAATTTTGTTCTTTGTTAATTCTTCCATGTTTTTCTTTCTCTTCTTTCTATTAATTTTTATACATTTAAGATGAGAGACTTTTAATCCAATTCTCCCATAAATGCACAAATTCCATTATTTTTGGCTTATTTAATGCATAATAAATATATTTTCCATTTTTCCATCCTTTAATGAATCCTGTTTTCTCTAATTTCTTTATATGGTGTGAAGAGGTGGATTGAGATTTATCGATAAACATCTGTATCTCATCCAATTTTAAAGATTGAGATTTTAGTAATTCTAATATTAAAAATCTTTCAGGATTCGAGAATGATTTCAACCATTTGACTAAATTGATTTTATTCCCAGAAACGTCTATTTCAAGCATAGGATCTATGTCTTCATTTGCTTTTTCAAGATAATTTCTTTTTTCTAAGGGATTATCAACCTGGGAGGGTAAAATATTTTTGTCTGGTTGAATTAATTGTTTAATCTGTTCAAATTTTTCATGACTTTTCTTAAGTTTGTTTTTCACTTGATGATTATACATTGCGAGTTCTATTGTAGGTAGAAGGTCATCTTCATTCGTGATAGGTTTTACTATATATCCATAAGGTTCCGATAATTTGGCTTTATTTAAGGTTTTTTTATCTCCATATGCAGTTATAAATATAATGGGAATATTATAGTTTATATTAATAAATTTTGCTGTTTCAATTCCATCCATAGTTCCCGCTAGAATTATATCCATTAATATCAAATCAAGATTTAAATTCTTGATTTCGGAAATTGCTTCTTCTCCAGAAGAAACAATAGCAATTGGATTATAGTTTAACTTTTTTAAAAGAACCGCTATTGCTTCAGCGGTAATTAGTTCGTCTTCAACAATCATAACTTTAATCTGTGGTATTTTACTACTGCTCATAATAATTTTTCAAATTACCAGGTGATTATAACATGAGTTCCCTTATTTTTTTCAATAGAAATCTTTCCATCCATTTGTTTGGTCATAGTGGATATAAGTTTTAACCCCATTGTGTCTGAATTCTTATAATCTACATCTTTGGCAAAACCTTTTCCATTATCATACACATCTAATAATATTCTATTGTTTATGGTTTTTTTCAGTGTAACAATAATTTTTCCTATATCATTTTTAGAAAATGCGTGTTTTAATGAGTTAGATACAAGTTCATTTATAATTAAGCCACAAGCAATAGCTTTGTCTAGACTGAAATCAATATCTTCAATGTTCAATTGTAGTTTAATCTGTTTGGAATTTGCTGAATACGCTTTAAATAGATTATTAACAAGGTTTTTTATATATTTTGAAAGATATATCTTATTCAAGTTTTCGGAGTTGTATAATGCTTGGTGTATTAGTGCCATAACTTTAATACGATTTTGGAAATCCTTAAAAATATGGAGAATTCTTTCATCTTTTACATATTGTTCTTGTAGTACTAATAAACTTGAAATTATTTGTAAATTGTTTTTCACTCTATGATGGATTTCTTTCAGGAGTATTTCTTTTTCTGCTAGGGAAGATTCCAGTAGGGATTCATTCTTTTTCTGCTCAGATATATCAATTATATTTATATGTATGGCAGAAACTCCTTGAAATTGAATCTTTTGTAAATATTGTCGAATATATAAATAATTTTCATTTTTATGCTTCATTCGGATATCGGATTGAAATGAGGATATATCTTCGTTTAAAATTTGATTATATTTTTCAATAGTCGTTTGTAAATCTTCAGGATGAATATACTGGGTTATGGTGTTTAGATTCCAAGATAAGAGTTCATTTATTGAAAATCCTAAAATACTAAATATCCCTTTGTTTGCAAAAATTATTCGTCCATCAACAATGATAAGCGTACCTAATAAGGATTGTTCTGTAAGCATTCGATATTTTTCTTCACTTTCTCTTAACTCTCTTTCAGTAGAATCACGAACAATAACACCTGCAAGAACATTTGCTATAGATTGTAAAAAATTGATATCATCTTTTGAAAATATCCGATGTTCTTTTGTATGAGCTCCTAAAATGCCAAATGGAGTGTTTGTTCCTTGAATAATAACACTCATGCCGCTTATAACATCATGATCCGCAAGAAGTTTTGGGGCACAAAATCGAGTTTCAGTCTTTAGGTTTTCCACTATTACTGGAGTAGTTTTTAGTAATGTAAAACCTGCTTGCGAATTTATATTATTTTCAACAGTTGCATTTCCAACTAATCCTTTATGCCAACCCACTCCTGCCCGTAATTTTAAAAATTTCTTATCAGGAAGAATTTCAAGTACCTTTGTAAACTCAACATCCAAAATTTCTGCAAGCAAAGACGTTGCTTTTTTAAATAAATTATCAATTTTTTTTTCAGTAATAGTTTCCAAACCAAATTTGGCAATTAAAGCTTGTCTATGGATATGATTTTCAATGAACTGTTGGATTTTTATGCTTTTCGTTAAATCTTGGGAAACACAGAGAATTCTGACAATTTTATTTTGTTTATCAAAAATTGGTGCTAGATTTGATGAAAGTTGTATATAACTTCCATTCTTTTTTTTAAATTGATATTCAATATTTTTAACAAATGTGCCTTCCAATACTTTTTTAATTCCTTTGGTAAGAATCATTTTATCATTAGGATGAATTAATTTATAAATGCTTAATGAATCAAGGGTTTCTTCTTTATTATATCCTAAAAAATCAGTAAAAGCATTATTAACATCAAAAAAATTTGTGTTTAGATCTAAGGTATAAATCATAAATTTAGAAGTTTTAAGCAATGTTTGAAATTTCTCTTCAGGTAAACATTGAGAACAATTAAAATCTTTTAGTTTATTGAAGGAATTTGTATTTCTTATCTCTCGTTTAATAGTAGGAATTAAGCGATTTAGATTATCTTCTTTGATATAATCATTTATTCCAGTTTCTATCAAGGAAATCATCGCTTTTTCATCTAATTCTTTTCCAATAACAATATAGGGTATAATTATTTTTTTTTCTTTAATAATTTTTAATATTTCTATTCCGTATAGTGTCCATGCTTTATAGTCGGATAATATAATCTCCCATGTTCTTTTAGATAACACTGAGTATAAATTGATATGATTTTCGATGAATTCCAATTGCACTTTGAAGTTATATACTTTTAACTTTTGTATTATTGAAGATACTACATCTTTGGAATCAGAAATGAATAATATCTCACATTTTTCACTCAAATTTCATACACTACTCTAAATTTTCATTTTTTTATTAACTTTAAAACTCTATAGAATTTCTTTAATTATAATATTGGAATTTTCATTAAAAAAATATCTGTTTATATTAGTTGCATCCAAGCATTCATTCTAATTTTCTTAATAATATTAACAAAATGGATTAAAATAAATCTTTTGGATATAAATCGAAATAAATTAATATTATTTAAATAAGTCAGATAAAATAAAAAGGGAGACTTAATTATTAATCTTAGAAAGGATTTTTATGTTACTATAATTTTTAAGGGTATTTTTCCATTTTTCAATCGTATTCTATCTAATTAATCAGTTTAAAAAATTTATCAATATAGTAAAATTTATAAATGAAAAAATGTAAGCAAAACTCATATAAAGAATTTTGATTTTTTATTCAAAATTTTTTATTTCCAAAAAAATAAAATAATAAAAATAGGAAAATAGGAGAAAAAAAATGGTAAAACTAACAAATGAAATGAAGGAAGGTTTACGTGTTCCCGGAAAAGGGGGCAGTTTGATTTATTTAGCAACATCATCCATAGATGGAAAACCAAATATAGCCGCAATGCGTTACGTAGATTCATATAAAGACGATAAAATTCTGGTTTCAGATATGTTTTTATTAAAAACTAAAGCGAATCTTAAAGAGAATCCTGAATGCATTATAACAATATGCCATCCAATGGATTCTGGAAGAGACTGGGTATTTAAAGGTAAGGCTATTGATATCGAATACGGTTTTCCTCCAGATTTCGATTGGTATGGTGTTAAAGCTAAAGATATCTTAGATGGTTGGGGTGATTGGCATCATAAAGAACCTCCAGATGAGGTTCCTCCAGATGTTGTATATTCAAAACCAGCACAACGTGGAGTTGTTGTACTACATGTAGAGGAAATATATTCTATTGAAAAAGGAAAAGTAGGTGAAAAAATACAATAGGAGGGAAGAAAAATGGTAGTAAAACTAACTGATAGAATGAAGGCTTGGATTAAAATTGGTTGTCATTTGAATGTGGCAACAAAAAAGGGGATCCCATTTGTCACGGTTTCAAGAAATGTAAAATCTGTTTCTGATGATGAGGTAGTATTTGCTTTATCTCAGGATGAATATTCTGTTATTAAATCAGCTTTATCTGAAAATCCCTGGGTCGCATTTGGAGTATCTCGAGCAGGAGGTATTCGTGCTTGTTATCAATTCAAAGGTAAAGGAACAGTTGACAAAAAAGGAGATATCTATAATTTAAAAGTAAAAATATCCGAATTGTATTGTACCAAACCGGGATGTTATGCTGGACAAAGACTTGATACTAAACCCGCTAAAGAATGTGAAGAATGGGAACATGGTCTCTGGACCGATTTACCAAAATAATGAATTAATAAATAAAATCAAATGTTTTTTTTTTGAATTTTGATAATATTTAGGATTGAAATTTTATTGGAAAATAGAAAATAGAAATAGTACGAATTTAGATGTGAATAATGTGGAAACTGAAGAAAATATCGAAGAGAAATTAATAGGTAAGAAGAAACCAAAAAAGCTTCCTAAACAAATGCCGTGGTTTATGCCTTTTATGTGTGATGGTTGTGGTGACTGTGTTAAAGTATGTCCACAGTCAGGTATAAAATTGTTAGGACTTGAAAGGAAGGTGCCCTCTGCATGGTTGGTATATCCAGATTATTGTATTGGATGTGGTAAATGTGCAGAGGCTTGCCAAAGCTCAGCTGTTCAAATGACTGCTTATGTAGAAAAAGCCATTGAAAGATATAAGACTAAAAAACCTTTCCAATAAATTTTGCAACACAAATAAATTTTAAAATAAAAACAAAAGAGGAAATTAAAAATGGTATTTGATTTGAGAAGATGTGATTTTTCAAAATGTAAGGGAGAATGTCTCGCAAGGTGTTTGTTCGTTGATTATGATGAAGCACAAGCTAAAGCAGATATGGCTAAATTGATTCATCAGCAACCTGCGGATATACTAGCAAAATGTGTTACATGTTATGCGTGTAATGAATTTTGCCCAAGAGGAGCAAATCCATGGGATTTGATTAACCAAATGCAAGAAAAAACAGGACTATACATATATCCGGAAGAGGCTAAAAAAACAGCATTAGGGTGGGCAAAAAAAGAGGATAAGATTATTAAAGGAGATCCTGGTAAACCAGCAGTGTCCATAGGAGGTTTTGCTGATGCTCTTCCATATGATAAAGTGTTTAAAGGCAAATTATTTGAGGGTTTATCTTTAATAATGGGAGGATCATACGCTTGTAGAGCACCTGAAACTCATATGTGTGATGCTAATTCTTGTTTAGATAATCTACCTTCACTAATAAAAAATCTTGCAGATACAGGTTATAAAGAGATAATTTTCTACCATGATGCTTGCTATGGGTTTGTAACCTCAGAAGCATTAGCAATGATGATTGAAGTTCCTTTTAAACCTATACACCTTATGGAATATATTAGAAATTGGCTCCGTGATCATAAGGATCTTATTACACCATTGAATATGAAAATTGCTTATCAACGACCATGTACATCACGATATAACCCCCATGGAGAACTTAAAGAAAACTTTTATGATTGGGTTGAAGAAACCTTCGAATTATTGGGTTGTGAGCTTTTAGACCGAAAATATCAAAAGGAGAACTCTATGTGTTGTAGTTCTGGTATTTTTCCAACCCAGAGAAATCGGGCTATGGGTTATGTAAAACAAAATCTTCAGGATGCTAAAGATGCTGGAGCTGAAGCCTATATTACATTTTGTCCAATCTGTACTGCGGTAATGCGGCAAACAGCTAAAACTATGGAAATGGAACCTTATTATATTATTATGTTAGTGCAAAAAGCGCTTGGAGAAGATTTACCTATAGGTGGCGCTGGACTAGGTGTACCTGTTCATTAATATTTTTTAAATTTTTTTTTTTTTAAACATTGGTGAATGATGTTGAGAGTTTTGATTAGTGTTCGTTCATTAGAGGAAGTATTACCTGCAACAAGGGGTGGTGCAGACATTATTGATCTTAAAAATCCTAATGAAGGTTCATTAGGAGCAGCTTTTCCCTGGATCATAGATGAATTAAGAAATTTTGATAAGGATATGAGATTAAGTGTAGCAATAGGAGATATGCCAAATTTGCCAGGAACAGCATCTCTCTCAGCATTAGGAGCTGCTTATTCAGGAGCTAATATAATAAAAGTTGGTCTTCTTGGTCCCAAAACTGTAGAAGAGGGAATTTTTTTATTAAAAAAAGTTGTACAAGCAGTAAAAGATTATGATCCAAATATTTTAGTTGTGGGAGCAGGTTATGCAGATTTCAAGTTTTTCAATGGTATTGATTCATTGAAAATTCCTAGAATATGCAGGTCAGCTGGAGCAGATGTAGCAATGCTAGATACCTTCTCAAAGAATGGGAAGAAATTGTTTGATTTCTTAGATTTAAAAAAGTTAAAACTGTTTGTGGATAAAGCTCATAAACTTAATTTATTCGCAGCTTTAGCGGGATCACTCGAATTAAAAGATATTAAAACTATCAATAGTCTAGGAACAGATATTATTGGATTTAGAGGTGCTGCTTGTAGTGGAGCCGATAGGAAAAATGGAGTTGTAGAAATTAATAGAGTAAGGAAAATTGTAGAAATCTCACAAAATCTAAATAATAATAGTAGAATTTTAAGATCTACTACAATAGTATAAATTTTTTTTAAGAAAATATATTTTATTACAAAAATTTAATTCAAAATAGATAAAAATTAGGTTAAAAATTATGAATAATATTAAAATTAAACATTTTCCTGAAAAATGTTATGCTTGTAAAACTTGTGAATTAATATGTTCTTATCATCATACGAAAACTTTTCAACCATCAATTTCAAGTATTTCTGTTGAGAGAGACCATATTAACGGGATTTGGCACTGGACTTTGAATGATACATGTGATAAATGCCAAGATGAAGAACAACCTTTATGTGTAAAATTTTGTTTCTATGACGCAATTACTATTGAGGAGGGTGTAGATTAAGGTGAGTAGATATAATATTAAGGGTGGTATCACTGGAAAAATACTTAGAGTGAATTTAAGTGACGAGAAAGTAAGAGTAGAAGATAATAAATACGCAGAGAGATGGATTGGAGGGAGAGCTCTAAGTAGTTGGATTCTCCTAAATGAAGTAGAGCCAAATACAAAATGGTCTGATCCAGAAAATTATCTTATCCTTGGTGCAGGTGCCCTAGTAGGAACGATTGCACCCGCAGCATGTCGAATGAATATTGATACTTTAAATGTCTTCAATAATGGTAAAGGCTCATCTAATTTTGGGGGTCATTTCAGCCCTGAAATGAAATTTGCTGGTTTTGATCAGATTGTTATCAGTGGAAAAGCTGATAAACCAATATACCTCTTTGTAAACGATGGAATGGCAGAAATACGTGATGCTAATCATTTATGGGGTAAAACTACATATGAAACAGAAAAAACACTTAAAAATGAACTAAATGACAATAAAATTGAAGTTGGGTCAATAGGGCCAGCTGGAGAAAATTTAGTTCGTGGTTCTTCTATCATAGTAGATTGTGGCCGAACAGCTGGAGGGTCTGGTGTTGGTTGTATAATGGGTGATAAAAAAATAAAATCAATTGTAATCCGCGGCAATAAGGAAGTTAGGGTTGCTTACCCCGAGAAATTTGTTGAAAGAGTATATGAAGCATTTCAAAAAATTATGAAACGTCCTACAGCTAAATTATTTAGAAAAAAAACACTTGGAGGACTAGTATATAACGATTCTGAACAATTCGATGAACTCTGGGAGATGATGCATACTGTAAGAAATGCTCAAGATGTACATTGGTCCCGTGAAAAAAGAACAAAAATGATGGGAAAGAATGGCGTTGGTAAGTTTTTCAAGAAAATTCAGGCGTGCTATATTTGTCCAGTGGGATGCCAACCATATTCAGAAATTGAGGAAGGTAAATTTAAAGGTGCTAAAGGTTTAGGATATTGGATAAACTCTGTAATGTGGTCAGGTAAAATGGATATAACTGATCCAGATGCATCATTAAAATACCATCTTGATGCCAATCAATTAGGTTTGGATGGAGATAATTCTTCTGTCGTAATGGCATGGGCATTTGAGGCATATGAGAAAGGATTATTGACGAAGGACGATACTGATGGTCTAGAATTAACATGGGGAAATGTAGATGCTATGATGGAATTACAAGAAAAAATTGCGTACCGTAAAGGCTTTGGAGATTATCTCGCAGATGGTGTGGTTGAGGCAGCAAAAAAACTCGGAAAAGGGTCAGATAGATTTGCTATTCACCAAAAAAATCAAGACACTCTTGATCCTTATCGAATTGCTAAAGGTTGGTCTCTAGCATGCGCAACATCACCAGTAGCAGGACGTCATATGAGAGGTAGTATTAATATACCGATTGCGTTTGGTCCTAAAGGAGCTAAATTTAATCCATATTCTTATGAAGACCAGCCTCCAATAGTATTCTGGGAATTGCGTTCAAAAGAAATAGAAGATATAATTGGAATTTGTGTATATGTGGGTACATGGTCAGGAGTGTATGCACTTGAACCCTCTGATTATGTTGACTTAACTAATTTAGCACTTGGAACTAATTTAAATGAAGAAGAATTTATGCTGCTTGGACAGAAATCATATAACTTAGAAAAAGCTTTTAATACATTACATGTAGGATTCACCCGTAAGGATGATTTGCCACATCGAAGATTTTTTGAAGATCCAATCCTATCTGGACCCCATGAAGGTGAGAAATTAGATATCAATAAGTATAATTCAATGCTGGATAAATTTTATGAGCTTCATGGTTGGGACAAAAAAACAGGATGGCAAACCCGTGAAACTTTAGAAAATTTAGGATTAAAGGATGTAGCCGAAAAATTAGCTAAAGCAGGACGTTTAATTGAATAATAAATTTAATAATGAGATCATATATATACATCAATTATTCTCTTTATTATAATCGAACAAATCATTACAAACAAAAATAAATAAAAAAAACAAATTATTTTTTTATATTTTACTCCTTTTTAAAAAGATTACCACAACCACCACACTTCATGTTTTTAGCATAAACCGGAGTACCCTGCGTCAGTAGCATGCTGAAATAGCAATACTTATACTGTAGTAAAGTACATTACTCTTATCCGGTTCTTCATGAAGCATGCGTGGATTATCATTTCCACATTTAGGGCATTTTACTCTTTTATAATCAGCCATATTAGCCTAACTCTGTTATTAATTATTTTACATAATTAGTAGATTATAATAATATAAATTTAGGTTTTTAGCTGGGTTTTTATAACAATCTCTCTCACAATTTGCTGAACTTTTTTCTTCGTTGTATCAATAACCATTTCTGCTGCTTCTTCATAATAGGGTCTTCGATTATTTAGAACTTTTTCAATTTCTTTTTTTGGATCTACATAATTAATAATTGGTCTTATTTCTACTCCATCTTTTTTTGATCTTTTATAAATTTCCTCTAAATTAGCTTTTAAGAGGATAATATGACAATGTTTCTTTAAATTTTCAATATTGAACTTATTCAGGACTACCCCACCCCCACACGAAATCACAACTTTGTGTAATTCAGAGACTTTTTCACACACATAACTCTCATATTCTCTAAATTTACCTTCTCCCTCTTCCTCAAAAATTTGTGAAATTTTTTTACCAGTTTTTTGAATTATAAGCTGATCAGTTTCAAGAAATTGATAATCATTATCAAGATATTTAGCTAACGCTCTACCTATAGTTGTTTTCCCAGTAGCCATAAAACCAATAAGAGCAATGGAATCTTTAGGCATATTGAATTACGCTATAAAATTTTATTCAATGAATTACAAATTGTTTTAGATGGATTGTCCTATTGAAAAGCCATGTTCTTCTAAAACGCCTTTTTTTAGTTCAAGATAATGTCCCGCTATATATGCTGGAAAATTAAAATGTTCTGGATTTAACGTATCATTTTCAACATATTTAGGATTAGAATGTGTAGCAACTACTTTCCCAAAAAAACATACATGTGATCCAAATTCTATTCTATTTATTACTTTACATTCCATATTCCATGGAAACTCTTTTACCATTGGAACTTGTACCACAGAAGCTTTCTCTTGAGTTAAATTTAGTTGTTTCCACTTATTAACATCCCTTCCTGAACGTGTGCCACAATAATCAGCTTCTTTTAATTGGTCTATTGTTGGATAATTAATTACAAATTCACCGTGTTTTTCAATTAATTGAAAAGAATGTCGATTAGGACGTATAGAAATAGCAATAATAGGAGGATTATGGCACACTTTTCCTACATACGCTAGTGTTATTAAATTAGCGTCTTCGCCTATCCCTACAGAAATAACTGCTACAGGCATAGGAAAAGTTGAAATTTTTGGATTTAACTCTTCTTTATTCATTCTTATATCAGTATTTTATTTTGACTTATTAATTATCTTAATTTTTAACTTATTAAATAGTTTTAATTTGAATTATATCAAATTTTCCTATAAAACTCTTAAATAATAAAAAATTAATAAATAATCAAAATCCGTTGAAAATTATATAAGGTGAAAGAGAATTATAATAAAACATCGGGGTTTCGAACCTAAATTTGATTCCTCTGTATTTATAGCACCCACAGCAGCAGTTGTAGGTAACATTTCGATTGGAAAAGATTCAAGGATAATGTACGGTTCTGTTCTTGATTCAGAAGGTTCTACAATCGAAATTGGTGAATGTTCAATAATATGTGAAAATGCTGTTCTTAGGGCTACAGCATCAGGAAATCGCGACTATCCTGTAATAATTGGGGATCATGTCTTTGTTTCACCACAATCAACTATTATAGGTTGTGAGGTTGAATCTAATTCATATATAGCAACGGGTGTCACTATTCTGCAAGGTGCTATTGTTCAATCTGGTGCCGCGGTAGCTGTTGGAGCTTTTGTTCATGCAAATACAATTGTTCCCGCAAATTCGTTTATTCCTCCAAATAATATAGCTATTGGAGATCCAGTTAGAATCTATAGTCCTAAAGAGAAAGAAGGCTTGGCTAAAGCAATAAAATCAATTGAGTTTGCTAAAGTTGCATTTAATGTTGAAGCAAATTGGGAAAATCGCTTTGAGAGGTATAGACAAGCTACTATGGTTCGTTCAAAAGAATTTGAGAGCCATTTTAATGATGAGATAATTGTTTGAGACAAAAATAACTTAAATAATTAATATGATCGAGAACGATTTTGTTACTGCTCATACAACAGTTCTTTGTATTATTGGGTATCCAATTGAACATTCTATGAGTCCAATAATGCATAATGCTGCGATCCGTGAATTAAACCTTGATTATATTTATTTAGCATTCAACATTTTTCCTGCTAATTTGAACCTTGCTGTGAAAGGAATTAAAGCATTTAATGTCGTTGGAATTAATGTGACAATTCCCTTTAAACAAAAAATCATGAAATATTTAGATGAAATTGATCCTATAGCAAAGAAAATTGGTGCAATAAATGCAATTAAAAATGATAAGGGATATCTAACTGGGAAAAATACAGATGCGGAAGGAGGTATGAAAGCATTATTAAATGCAGGGTACACTATTTCAGGAAAAAAAGTTTTATTGCTAGGAGCTGGTGGGGCTGCTAAAGCTTTAGCCTATATAATGGCTGAAGATGTTAACAAATTAGTTATTGTAAATAGAAATGAAAAACGCGCATTGAAACTTTCGAATCAAATAAAAAAATATTTTGGGATAAATATTGAAGCAAAGAAAATGAGTGAAAATGTTTTAAAAGATGAATCTAAAAAAGCCGATATTATCATTAATGCCACTCCAGTTGGTATGTATCCTAATGTTGATAAATCACCAATCCCCGCAGAATATTTGCATGAAGATTTAATTGTCTATGATATAGTGTACAACCCATTAAAAACTAAATTAATAACAGATGCTACCCAAAAAGGATGCAAAACGCTAGGAGGTTTAGATATGTTAGTTGATCAAGGAGCTTTAGCATTTGAATGGTGGACAAACAAAAAACCTAATACTAGTTTAATGAAAAAAAAAATAATTGAATTTCTTGGAAAGAGCTAATAAACATTAAAATTTTGATTAATTATAGCAATAAATTTGATAAATTTACAAATATTTTAAAAGAAAAAAAAAACAAAAAAAAATTATTGTATTGAACTTCCACAAAGTGCACAGAATTTAGCATTCTCACTTTGATCTAACTCAGTTCCGCAATTATAACAAAATACTGCTTTCTCTTCAGTTTGTTGCGATTTTTTAATAACTTTTGGTCTCTCTGGTTGATGAGAAATATTTATTACTTGATATTTTGAACTTTGTTGATCAGTTTCTTTTTGTTCATAACATACTGAATCACAATGAATACAACGAGGTTTATGTTCCTTATCTAAATAGATTGCAACATAAATCAATAGGCCAATACCCCCAGTGAAAATAGCTAAGATAATCGCCAAACCAATATTGAATTCATTCTTTTTTGTATAAACATTCATATTACATTTTGGACAATACATATTTTTATCATACCAAATTGTTTTATTTTTATTTAATTAAAAGAAGATTTTAATTGAATTAAAAAAATTTGGAGTCCAATTTTTAAAATTAATATGCAAAACGCCTATACTAAGTAAAAATACATAAAAAAATTAATTTTCGGAAATTTGACTCCCACAGTTCGGACAATAACTTGTTCCTGGGTTTAATTTTTCTCCACAAAGAGAACAAAAATTCGGTCTAGAACCAGTTATTTCTTCAGATGTGTTTACAGGTGTTGAATATGCTGATTGTTGAATTTGAGGTTGAGGTTGATAAGTATAGGGGCTTGGAGTTTGGAAGGTTGTAATTTTATTCCCACAATGTACACATCTATCTTCAGGTTTACTGTAATATATTGCGAGGTAAATTAATAAACCAATTCCCGCCGTAAAAATCAACAATACTATTGCGAGACAAGTATCAATCTCTTCACGTTTTAACAAAACTTCTTGGTTACAGCGGTTGCAATATCCTGTAGGATTTGTAGTTGTCATTTTACGCAATTATATAAAATTTTAATTTTATTCCTTTAGACTTTAAGATTATGAATATAAATATTAATTTAAATTTTTATTCTATTAGGTAAGCACCACAACTTGGACAGTTTTCTACCTCTTTTAATATTTCTTGTTTACAATATGGACAGTAAACCTTAGACTTTTCTTTTTTTTCATCTTCAATTTTTTGAAGTATTCGGCGAATTTGAGCTTTTGGATCTGGAATCTCTTCATGAGAATTATAAATACTTAATTGATTTTGGCAATTTGGGCAAATATTTCTTTTTAAAATTACATAACGATAAATGAGAAAGGGAACTATTGCAAAACCTAATGAAGAAATAATAGCTAGAATCCAGATATTAATGTACATATTCTCTATGGATTTTCTTTTAGGTTTTAAAATTTCTTTCTCACAATTCTTGCAGTATGCGAATTTATTATGTTTACGCATTACTCTCATTTTAAATAAGAATATTTAATTATTTTAATTTTTGTGGTAGGATTCTATAAGAATTTATTATAATATTCTATTGTGCTTTAATTTGTTAAAAATTTAATAAAATGAGTTAATTAAAAATAAAACGAATAAGTCCTTATTGATAATAATTTAGTAAATCTTAGTTGAATTATTGCTAAAATATAATACATTTTTTGATTTAATTTGAAGCAAAAATCTTTGTTTATTGCATTAGAAGGGATTGATGGATCAGGCACAAGCACTCATAGTCACCTTCTTAAAGGTTTTTTAGAAAGCAAGGGATTCAAAGTTCATTTAACGATGGAACCGTCTGAAAGCGATATTGGGAAATTAGTCAGGAAATATCTAAAAGATAAAAATGTACCGCCTGCCGCTGATGCATTATTATTTGCTACTGACAGAAACTTGCATTATCATAACGAAATCAAGAAAAAACTAGAAGATGGGTATATCGTTATATCCGATCGTTATTTAGAATCTTCGATAGTATATCAATCATTACAATCAGATAAAATCTCTGTTAAATGGGTTATGGAAATAAATAAATTTGTAGCACTACCTGATATAACAATTATTTTAGATGTCGATCCAAAAACGGCATTAGCAAGAAAAGAAGAAGATGATTTGGAAAAATTTGAGGATAACTCATTTTTAGATAAAGTAAGAAATCTTTATCTCAGCCGCGCTAAACAAGAAGGGTATTCTATTGTTAACTCTGATGATATTATAGAATTTGTTCAAGAAAAGATTCAGAAAATTATACTCGATAAGCTAAAAGATTTGAGTTGAATTATGAAAAAAATAACAAAACATTCATTTTGTTTACTATAATTAGTTAATTAACTATAGAACTAATTATTAAAATAACTCGCTACATCAATTCTTCAATTTCTTTTTGAATATGTTCGATTCTTTTTTTCGATTTTAACAAGATCTTACTTCTTCCATATTTTTGAAACCATCTATTAAATCTGGCTTGGATTGAAACTTCTCTCGTACCAGCCATATGTTTATCTGCTAAACATATTACTTTTTCTTCTAAAGTGATAGGTAAATAATCTTTTTCAGGTAATCCCACTTTTTTAGCATCTTGTTTATCTAAACCACCTAAAATATGAGTTTCACAGATTCTCGCAAGTTTATCTGAAAAACCTCTCTGTCTTAAGATTTTACCACCTATTAATGCATGGTTAAAACCATGGGTTTTAGATCTCCCAATATCATGCAATAAAGCCCCAATTTCAATCAAATTTACGTCTAATTTTGCTTTTTTTACTTTATTTGCTATTTCTATGGCTTTATCAGCAACTTTTTCTGAATGGCGTCTAACTTAGAGTGGAACTTTCAATTTCCTTAATAATTCTAATGCAAACTCCCGATCGGGTAAAATTTCTTCTTTATTCACCATTATTTTATATAATTAACCAATTAACTTTAAGTTTGAGTTATTACAAAATTCAGTAAATAACTACTCTCAGTAAGATATCTGCAATCTTTAAAGAATAAATATTTATAGATTAGTAATAATAGATTTAATTACTATATTCTATGAAAAAATAATTTCCTTCAAGGGTTTTTAATAGAATTCCTCGTAAGGGCCACTTACTAATCCACCAAATACTCCTCCTATTAGAACACCTATAAACGCACTGATTATTCCGCCCAATGTTTCATATAATTGAATTCCTTGGAATAAAGCCATTAAATCTTGACCAGATATAATGCTTAGTATAATCCAAATCAACAATACTACAATAACAACTAATGAACTGGCTATTGTTCCTCTTCTTAAACCTTTTGCTATTGAGCCTGTGATATAACCAATGAAAATCCATGCCAAAATTTCAGGTGCAAAAAAACCAAGGATAGTTGGTGTTCCTGTAAAAAATGAAATCATATTAAAATCAAAATTTGCTCCCACTAATAAAGAAGCTATTCTTATTATATCAGTTCCAGCATATAATTGAATTTGGTTTAATATAACCGTCATGTTAAAGAAAAAAACGGTAAAGAAGCTAATTAATATTCCAACAATGATACCAATAATTAATCGATAGGAAGTCATAACTAAAACCAATACCGATCTAAATGATTATATTATAGTTTTATTCAATAAGATATATTAATAATTAAAATCATTTTGCGATATTAAAACTTTAGATCTTAAGGATTTAGAAAATTCTGCTCAATAAAATATTAAAGTTATTATGTATTCAATAATATATTCATAAATTCGTTAGACATAAATATATTTTAATTTAATTAACGTCAGAAAAAAAAAGTAAGGCTACTAATTTGGCTCGAAAGAAAAAGAAAACTGAAGAACCAGAAAGTACGAAAAAAAACGATGATCTAGAAGATTTTAGCGAAGAATTTGATATCGATTTTGAAGAAGATTTAGATTTAGAAGAAGAACTTGACTTATTAGACACTAAAGATATAGAAGCAGGAATTGAGATAAAAGAAGAATTAATTGATAAAGATGAGGAAAGAAAACAGCTTTATTTAAGCTGTGGGATACATATTGGAACAAAACTATTAACTGGAGATGCCCGAAGGTTTATCTATAGGCAGACTAATTATGGATTATATGTTATTGATTTAACTCAAACTGACGAACGACTTAAAATTGCGGCTAGATTCTTAAGCAAATATGTTGAAGAAGGAAGTGATAGAGTCATTGTTACTTCAGTTCGACGATATGGGAAAGAACCAGTAAAAAAGTTTTGTGAAGTATTAGGGTGCAGAGCAATAACTTCAAGATTTATTCCCGGCTCACTTACAAACCCAATTATTGATACATACATTAAAGACGCGAGCGTTGTGTTAATTGTAGATCCTCATGCAGATAAAGTAGTTTTACGAGAAGCTAAATTAGCCCGAATTCCTTTAGTATCTCTATTTGATACCGATGATACTCTTACAGGCATAGATCTTGCGATTCCAGCTAATAATCGAGGTAAAAAAGCATTAGGGCTAGCATTCTGGCTTTTAGCACGACAAATTATGTTAGAGTTAGGTAAAATATCAAGTGAAGATGAGTTTCGATACACACTTGACGATTTTACTTCAAAAATAGTTCCTGTTTACCGTCAAGAACAGCAAAGTCAAACAAGAAGATAATTTATTAAATATTAATATCCTTATTACTTGCATTTATAATTCTTATTATTACACGTCCTATTCTTTTGAATTATTTATAGTAAGTTTTTAATTTTAAATCAATTACTTTTACATAGAGAAATATTACTAATTTTAAGTGTTTTAGTGATGAAAAAAATCATTTCATTTTCTGGAAAGGGCGGGGTAGGGAAATCCACACTCCTCGTCTTAATGCTCAAATATCTCCTTGAAAAATCTAAAGATCTTAACATCCTCGTAATTGATGCCGATCCCGACGCAAATATTGGAGACATTATCGGAAAAGAAATCCATTTTAAAGAAACCATTGGGGGGAAAATGACCATCTTAAAAGACAAAATCCAAAAACGGCAGATACCCCTTGATGTGTCGAAAGCGCAAATCATTGAATCTGAGGTTTTTGATGCTTTAATCGAAATGGACGACTTTGATATATTAGAAATGGGACGTAGTGAAGGTGAGGGGTGCTATTGCAGTGTAAATAACACCTTAAAGCGGGTGATTGACATCCTCTCAAAAAATTATGATGTCACATTAATAGATGCCCCTGCAGGACTGGAATATTTTGCCAGAAAAACGGGTCGAAACGTCACAGACTTAGTGATAGTAAGTGATCCAAGCAAAATGGGTATTCATACCATGAAACGGATATTAGAAGTATCTAAAGAGGTTGATTTGAAATTTGAAAATATATGGATACTTGGGAATCGGTTTCCAGAAAATATAAGAGATATTTTAGAAAAAGAAGTAACCAACATTAAAGAAGAATATGTAAAGCTTCTTGGCTTTATTGCGAATAGTGATGAAATAAGTAAAATGAATTTAGTTGGTGAAAATCTCCTAAACTTGCCAAATGAAAGCGAAGCATATAAAACAGGCAAAAAATTATTCGCTAAAATAGTATAAAATTAAAGGTATTCATTAATCTTTTTATTTCGAAAATTTTTTTCCACTCCACCTTTCATCCCAGGTAATTCAAAACACTTATCAGGAATCATCCGTTTAAAATAACTTTTGTTTTCTCTTTCAGAAATAAACTGTGAATTATATAGTGTCTCGAATATTTTTTCTCCTGAAAGTTGTATATCTTCGAAATATGGATTAAAAGAGCGATTTTTACTAACTTCTTCTACTACTTTTTTTAGAGGAGAATTAAACTCCCGGACTATCCCTTTTTCATCTATTATAGCAGTTTTAAGAGTGTGTTCATTATATAAACAAATTATGCATTGTGGCCATCTTTCATGAAAATATTCTAAAACAAGATCTATTACGCGATGTTTTAATAGGACTACTCCAAATAGTACACCACGATTATTGATCTGTGTTCGTGTAAATTGTCTAGCACGATACGATTCAGTAGACACTTCTCGCATCATATAGTTAATTTTTTTTGCTAGTGGCGTACCTGAATTTCGTAAGATCACTTCTGGAATTTTTTTAATATGTTTGATTAGAACAGGAGAAAATTTACAATGACGGGGTAGATTATGAATCAATTCTTCATGTGAGTGACCTTTAGCACACCCAACAACTTCTAACGGATCTTGAACTTCCTTTATTTTTTTCATTAGATTCCTTTTTCCATAATTTTATTCTCATTGAGATTAATAAACTTATGTAGAGTTGTTTGATTTCCTTTATTTATCAAAAGAAAAGGATCAGCTCTCTTTAATACTACACCAACCGATTTTAGATCTTGTCTACGTTTAAAAACAAATTTTCTAGTTCGCAAGTTAATTATCCTTTTAGCAGAAATTGGACCAATTCCGGGAACTCGAATTAAATCTTGGTAAGATGCTTGGTTTGGATCTACAGGTCCATGATCTTTAAAATATTTTCTTGCTAAGTGCATTTTTGGGTCACCTATAGGTAAATTACACTCTTCATTCAGTATTTCCTTCAAATCTTTCAATTTATAATGATATATCCGTAATAACCAATCACTTTGATATAATCTGTGTTCTCTTGTTAATGGAGCGGCTTGTTTGCCAGCTAAGGGTGTCCCTTTTATAGGAATAAATGAAGAAAAATATGCTCGCCTTAAGTCAATTCCTTTATATCCCCAATCAATTCTCTTAAGTAGATCATAATCAGTCTCATTTTCCGCAGCACCCACTACAAATTGTGTCGTTTGTCCACTATTAAGAATTGGAGCTCCATCCCATCTAAATTTTTTATAACCATCTTCTCGTCGGTCCTTAATCATTCTTTCTTGGAATTTCAATTGATTTTCTTGCTTAAAATCTCGCATAATTTTTAGTGCCTCATTATTATGTCTAACTCGAATTTGTTTTAACCAACGCTGGCGTGTTATGATATCATTATTGAAATTTTTCTGTTCAGCAATTTCAGCTAAATAGTCTTTAGTTGAGGCTTCGGAATTTATTGAAATACGATCAGATAGAGATATTGCTTCCTTTAATAGATATTGGCTTACACCGGGTAAACATTTAAAATGAACATATCCACGAAATTTATATTTAAATCTAAGAAGTCTAATTGCCTCCAACATCTCTTCGGTTGTCTTATCTGCACTACCACAAACTCCTGATGAAATGAAAACTCCTTCCACAACATTCATCGAATAAAGCTTCATAAATGTCCGAGCATATTCTTCTGGAGTAAAGCTTAACTTCCGTTTTGCACTATGAGAAAAACAATACTTGCAATTATATATACACTTGTTAGTATATAGAGTTTTAAATAAGCTCATACATCGCCCATCAGGAGTATAGGAATGGCAAATTCCCGCACTTGCTGTGGTACCAATCCATTCTTTTGAATCTCCGAAAAGTTTTGGATATTTATCAGTACGACTGGAAGCAGTACTGGCACAAATATCATACTTTGAATTTTCTCCTAAGATACGAATCTTTTCCAAAACAGAAGGCACTTTACTCCTCAGCTAAATAGAATAACATACCTTATAATGGTATATATGTTTAAATCTTGAAATTTTCCTTATAAAAAGAGAGGGGATATTGAATTTTCAATAAAATTTTAGTTTATAAAAATATTACTTCATTTCTGGTTATTTTTTAAGTCTTTAAGAATATTTTTCCTTATTTTACCAAAATTTTCACCTTTATCAGCAAAAGTAGGTATATCCCCATGAGCAGGTTTGTATGAGTCCATTCTTATTCGAAAATATGTACGAATTATGTCTACGATTGCATCAGAATAATCCATCCAAATCCCAGCTTCAATATTTTCATTTAAAAGATCGAGCCAGAAAGGTGGAATTGAAAAAATGATTCTTGTTGTATTTGCTACTGATTCAGTAGAAGATATAATAGTAGAGGGTCTTCCTTCTTTATCCCATTGTTTAGCTGCTGAAATTGTACCATATGAACACTTTTCATCAATAACAATAGAAGATTGTTTTTCTCCTTTTTCAAGTCTTTCAAGAATACGTAAATATTTTTCTTTATCAATTTTTCTTGGCATAATATTCTCACTTACTACTATAATATCTACTATTATATTTAAATGTTTGTAGTAGAGAAATAGTATAATATATTTTTAAAACTACCACTAATCAAAATAAGAAGAAATAACAATCCTCTTATTCAATAGGGTAAGTATAAATTTTCTATTGTTTGATAGATTTTTCTCTCTTCACTTAAATAAGAATTATGGGATAAATATTCATCAGAATGGTTTTGAATCCACATTTTGTTTTCAAGTTCCTTTAGTGACGCTAGAATCCGTTTTGCTTCGTTTTTTGATTCTGCACTATTAAGACATTTAATTAAAAAATTTATATAATTCAAAAGCAACTTTCTTAATTTTTCTCGTTTTGTTTGCAAGAGGTTTAATCTATTGCTCACATAAGTTGTTGTTTGCATCATTATATTCCAAGAAAGATCTCAAATTATGAGATTATTTAAATAAGAATAATATGTACATATTATCGATTTTTCTCGAAATTTTAAATTAATTTAGCTATCCATGAATAATAAACAAACTAAAATCTATTTTTATATTAGCAAACTATATTTAATAAAAACCAATAAACTAAATGGAATTAAAAATGCCTAAATATACTGGTGGAGAGATTATCACCAAATATCTGATAAAAGAGGGAGTAAAATACGTTGTTGGGATTCCTGGTCACGGAAATCTTCCTCTTGTAGATGCTTTCTTCAAAGATAAGGAGAAGATTCAGTTGATTCAACCTAAGCAGGAAATGGCAGGAGTTCATCTCGCAGTAGGATATTATAGAGTCACAGGACGGCCCTTATGTGTTTTTACATCAATTGGACCTGGAGCAATTAACACTGCTATTGGAGTTGCCGATGCCTTTGTTGATTCTTTTCCTTGCCTTATTATTACTGGAGATACTCATGTTCATATGAGAGGTAAAGGTGTACTCCAAGAAATTGAAAGAAAAAAAAATTCTAATATGCCTAAAATTTTAGAACCTATTGTAAAAAGGAGTTTCGAGGTAGATACCGTAGGACAACTAGCAACTATAATGCAAAGAGCTTTTAATATTATGTTAACAGGAAGAAGAGGACCTGTTCATATTGATCTTCCTATGGATGTACAAGCGAATTCTATCGATATAGAAATTCCAGAACCTTTAGAGAGAAGATCAATTGGACGTGTTAGAGGCGATCCTGAGATAATAAAGAAAGCTGTACAATTAATTAAAAATTCAAAAAGACCTGTTTTATTTATAGGTGGAGGAGCAATCTCCTCGGAAGCTAGTGAGGAGATAAGAATACTAGCAGAAAAAATCGGTGCAGCAGTAGTGGTTACCATGATGGGGAAGGATATAATAGATAATTCTCATCCACTTTATTGCTGGTCAGCTGGTTCAAAGGGTACAACAGTTGGATTAAAAATGACTTCTAATGCTGATGTTATTCTCGCGATAGGTTGTAGGTTTGCTGATGAAACGGCGAGTTCATATAAAGATGGCGTAAGCTTTTCCATTCCACCAACAAAACTCATTCAAATTGATATCGATCCACATGAAATAGGTAAGAATTATCCTGTTTCTGTAGGAATTGTTGGTGATGCTAAAGCTTGTCTAACCCAAATTTTAGAGGAATTAGGAGATTATCCAAGAGATTATAAGAAAACCGAATATTTTAAAGAAATTCAAGAAGAAAAAAATAGATGGTTTAAATTTCTTGATGAAAATCGAGATGACTCAAAAATACCTGTCATGATATCTACAGTTTTGAGAGAAGTTAGGAAGTTTTTTGACCGAGATGCTGTAATAGTAACTAGTTCTGGAAATGTACAAGCTCAAATGCTTCAAGAATTAGAGTTTTATGAACCTAAAACATGCCTTACTGCGGGGGGATTCTCAACAATGGGTTATAGTGTTCCAGCAGCAATTGGAGCAAAAATAGGCTCACTTGATATTGGAAAACCAGAAAGACAAGTTGTTGCACTTGTTGGAGACGGGGATTTTATGATGACTATATCAGAATTATCTATGGCAGTTCAACTCGGATTGGATAACATCTTCTTTATTGTTCTTAATAATCACGGCTGGATTGCAATTAAGGACTTACAACAAGATGCGTTTGGTGAAGATAGGAGTTATGGTACAGCTTTTGAAGATATTAAAGGAAAAACATATTCTCCTGATTTTACTAAAATCGGTGAAGCATTTGGGTGTTATTCTGAAAAAATTTCTAGCAAAGAAGAGATTATTCCCACACTTGAAAGAGCTGCTAAGTCAGGAAAACCAGCAGTAATTGAAATTGAAGTTCAAAGGGAATATCCTTATACAGGGTCTCCCGCTGTGGGTTGGTGGGATGTTCCAATACCAGAATATATAAAAGACCGAAGAAAGAAATATGAACAAGAAAGTAAGGGAGAAAAACTCTAATTCTGATAAAATGAATATTTATCATCTAATTCTTTCTTTAAATTATTGGGAAGGTTAAATTTTTTAGCATAAAAATCAAAGATGGTATCATCAATCACTTTTTGTTCTTTATTATAATCATACTCTAGGTGTTTCTCTTTATTTTTAATTATTAAATCGACTAGAAATTCGATTTTTTCTTTAATCTCATTTTCAGGTTCAATAAAGGGTAGTGCATGGATTCCAGAAATTTGGATACTACTAGTGTTATTGATGATTCCCTTGGCTAGGTAATTATATAATGAGCTATTAAGTAACCCTAACACATATTTAATTGAAATTAATTTATTTTTAATTATAAATCCAATTGCTTTATTAGAATCCCAGTAACATCCCCTTGGCATATAACGGGCTGCTAATCTCGAACTAACACCACTTATTATTATCCCTTCCTCTTCAAACGGTACATTTTTTGGAATATCATAGCGTTTTATGGATTCATTACTCCAATCTAATGCTTCCATTACTGGGCGATAGTATTGTACTGATCCACCACGTTTTAAATAAGGTTTCCATTTATCGGTTTCCAAAGCTTCTCTCGGAATAATTTTGTATTTTTTATTCGAATCAATAATCTTCAAATTTCTATTTTTAAAAATCAGAGCTAGTTCTGTACCTTCAATGGCAGCAATATGTTTTCTATTATCATGTGTGTGCATTCCTATAAAACCTGGTAAATATTCTTTTAGCGTAGGGGTTTCTTCAAACAATTTAATGACTTTTTCATCAACATCAACATAAAATATGCTAAATGGTAAAGAATGATATTTCTTTTGCTTTATTTGATTTACATGTGGGGGAGATTGGTATTCCTCCTCGCTATCTATTCGAGGAATTATCCTCATTGAATTATTATCTCTGTTTGCTTTATTTTTTTGACCAGAACATTTTGTTAAAATTATAATCACTGGACTTGTACTTACTTTTTGATTTGAAAATAAATTTTTTGGAGCTAAGAGTATTTCATTAATTTTACAATTATTAAGGATAAACTTCCTTAGTTTTTTATGGGTGTTAAGAGTTAAAAATGAATCACTGGTGATAAATCCTAATTTTCCTCCCTCTTTTAATCGCCAAATACTATTAACAATAAACATTGCATAGGTTTCATGAGCATTTATTTTCCCATACATTTTCCGCAATTTTGTTTTGTTTATCCTCACATATGTACTTGCCTTGTTTAGATATGGTGGATTACCAATAATAAAATCAAATTTATTATATGAGTCGGGATATAAAGCTAGAAGCGTATCTTGTTCCTTAAAAGAAACCCCTAATTTTTCTATTTCACTTTTAAAGCTCGAATTAATATCATAAGCAAAAATTTGATGACTATTAATTCCAAATTCTAATAATTTATTTATAAAAATACCTGGTCCTGCACACGGATCTAAAATTTTTTGTTCTTCATGAATTTCTCCTAATCTTGAAATTATATAGTTTACTGTTTGAGGAGGTGTAACAACTATTCCTAAATCCTTATTATTAAACTGGATTACTAATCAGCACTCAATTTTATTTATTTAAATTAATATCAACATCATTTAATAGGATTGTATAAAATCCACAGAGTTTTTTTAGAACAGTTTTATCAATTTTATCGAAATCATCGTTTTTAGAATGAATATAATTATAAGTGCTTTTATCTCCATTACCAAGTCCTTTAAATCCCTTATTTAATAGAAATAATCCATCGCTATATGTACCAATATAAAATCTGTGCGTTTTCTTCTCCAAACTCATTATATCTTTATTTTCTAAAATATAATTAAAAGCTTTATAATTTTTATTATTAAGGAGACCGTGATCCCATAGATTTACTTTTTTAGCGATAGAGTCAAAGTTGATTATGAAAGTTGTATCTCTATTAAAATATTTAATATTATTATAAAAATTTCTTACACCCATAGTCCCAGATTCTTCGGCGCCGGTAAACACAAACCACAAATCATAATTGTTGAGCATATTTTTAGGATTTGAATAGTAATGTAGCAGTTCTAAAACACAGGATATTCCAGAAGCATTATCTATAGCTCCTTTAGATTTATTATTAGTCGTATTTATCCAAAGTATAACAGTAGCTACACAATTAGTACTTATGATCAAAATTGTGAATATATCTATTAATAAGAAATCTTCAGTTAAGAAAAAAGAATTTAGGATGGTAATTAATAGAGCTAAGAGAAAAGTGATAATCCATATATGATACAAATGGATACGAATTTTTATTGAAAAAGCCTGTCCTTTTGAATCTAAATGTGAAAAAAGTAAAATATTATAATTTGAGCTTTCAATTTTTGCCTGAGATGATAATCTCACAAATAAATTCTGAGAATGATATTCACGCCCTAATTTAATTGTCTCTGGATTCCGAGCATATCTAATTAGAATTAAAATTAAAATGAAGATTATAAATAGATTAACTATGTTAAAAACTAAATTAAAATTTAAAATTAAAATCACAAGAAGCCAACTTATTAATGTTAAAGCAACTTTCGGATAAATTCTTGAATAGAAAATACTAAAAGAAAATTCTTGAACTATCGGTGAAAGACTTAGATCTTCTATCTTCTTTTTAGCAATATTGAATGATCTCTTCTCAAAGTCAGTTCCAGATAACCTTGGAAAAGAAAATTCTTTTAAATTTTTCAATATACGCGTTTCATCAATCATAATTTAAAAATTTATTGTAGATATGCTCCATATTTTGCTGAGCTTACGATTTTTCTATAAATGCTTAAATAACCAGTTTCAAACTTTACTTCAGGTTTTTCCCATTCGTTTAACCGGTTCTCAATCTCTCCTTGAGGGATTAATAAGTCTAATTTTCGATTATCAATATCAATTTCTATCATATCGCCGTTATGAACAATTGCAATTGGGCCTCCTTCAATTGCTTCAGGACACACATGCCCTATACAAGGACCTCTCGTAGCTCCAGAATATCTTCCATCGGTTATCATTGCTACTGAATCACCTAAACCCATACCTACTAAAATAGCTGCTGGAATTGATAATTCTCTCATTCCTGGAGAACCCTTAGGGCCTTCATTGCGAATAACTAATACATTACCTTCTTCGATTTTATTTAACAATAAAGCATCTTTCAAATCTTCCTCACATTCAAAGACTTTAGCAGGACCCTTATGATATCTCATTTTGGGATCAATAGCACTTTGCTTTATTATAGCTCCTTCAGGTGCTAAACTCCCTTTTAATACAGCAATTGCTCCTTCACTTGAGATTGGATCATCTAAGTTCCTTATAATTTGGAAATCTTTAAAATCCACATTTTTAAGATAATCTTTAAGGGTTAACCCTAGAACAGTTTTTGTTGATAAATTCAACAACTTTGATAATTTTTTCATTAAAACTTTAACACCACCAGCTTCATGGAACTCTGAGAGATTATATTCTGATGCTGGTTTGAACTTGGCTAGGAGCGGAACTGATTTGCTGATTCTATCGAAATCAAAATGGTTTAGATTACCACCTATTTCATGAGATAATGCACATAAATGTAGGACCATATTAGTAGAACCACCAAATGATAATGCAACCTTAATTGCATTTTCAATCGAATCATGAGTGATTATCTCTAAAGCTTTTATTTCTTTTTCAATTAGGTTCATGATTGTTTTTCCAGTTTCTTTGCATAATCTTTCTCTTTCTTTACTAACCGCGCTCAATGTCGCACAATCTGGTAAAGAAAGTCCTATTGCCTCAACAACACATGCCATAGTATTTGCAGTACCCATCATATTACATGCTCCAGGAGAGCAACATACTTCTGACTCGATAAGAAAAAGCTCTTCTTCTGTTATCAAACCTGCATTTAATTTCCCAATTGCCTCTTTAATATCAGAAGTAACAAATGTTTTTCCCTTAAGTGGTCCATTTTGAAAAGTCTTAGGAAGCATAACACCTCCAGTTAGAAAAATAGTTGGAATGTTGCATCTAGCTGCTGCTAAAAGCATTCCAGGTATAATTTTATCACAAGAACATAGCATCACCATCCCATCAAAATTGTAAGCTTTTATTGTACATTCGATAGATGCTGCAATAATCTCTCGAGAGGGTAAAACATAGTTTGAATAATTTCCAGAATTAGCAATCCCGTCACAGATTGCAATAGTATTGAATTCCATAGGAGTACCATTTTTTTCCTTAATACCTTCTTTAACAAAACCAGCTAGTCTATTTAGATGAATATGTCCAGGATTAATATTATTCCATGAATTTACAACTGCAATTTTTGGTTTCTTTAAATCTTCATAAGAATAACCACAGCCATGATATAAAGCTCTTTCATATGCCTTTTTAGGATCTAATTCTTCTCTGTTAGCTTTCATTGAAATATATAAAAATCGTTAATTAATGAAATTTGTTATAATAAAACTATTCTCAAGAACTAATTTAATATTTATATATTCCAACGTCGAATTATAATTAATCTCCCGAAAGTTACCTTATTATTTTTAAAAATTAGTATTTTGGTGGAATAATATGCCATATGTAGAACTTGACAATGGTTATAAAGTACATTACTTAGATAAAGGTAAAGGTAAAATTCTTGTTTATGTCCATGGTTTTTTAGGAAGCTCGTGGATATACGAAGAATTAATTGAACACTTTTCTAATAACTATAGAGTAATTGCTATTGATCATCTTGGTCATGGAAAAAGTGATAAACCAGAATCCGAAGCATATGAATTAGTTGATTTAGCTAAATATCTTGAAGAAACGCTTCAAAAAATAATTGGAGATGAAAAAATTATATTACATGGACATAGCATGGGTGGAATGATTGCCTTAATTTATTCAACTACACCACATTTATCTAAGCGATTAGAGGGATTAATATTAATGGCTACGGCACCTAAACTAAATAATCCTGGTTTAGTTCAATATATTGAAGATCTGAGAGCAGGTAAAATGGCAATAAAAGATCTTGAGATAATAGAGACAATTTTCATCAATCTTTGCTTCAATCGTAAATACCAAAGAAAAAATCCCTCTCTAATTAAGGAATTTGTTGATAAAACACTTGAAAATGAAGAATATGTTGGATTAAGAACAATGAATTCCATAGTTAATAATTATAATGTTGAAGATAAATTACCAACTATTAAGATCCCAACTTTAATTCTCACAGGTGATAAAGATATTTTTATTCTTCCTGAAGAATCAAAAATAATGCATCAAAAAATACCTAATTCTAAATTAGAAATCTTTTCCCCAAAAATCGGTCACATGATAAACTATGAAGCTAAGGAAGAGTACATTAAAGTAATGGAAGAATTTCTTGAAAGCTTTTAATCTAAAAATAAAGCATTATATTGTATAAAAAAATTATTTCTGATCATTAATTACAGGATTTTTATCCATACAAGGAACTCCAAATTGACAAAATGCACATCCAACCGGATAGGTAGGAGGTCTTAATTTCCTATTCACACAACGGATATGTGGTTTCAATATTGGACCTATTTTTGCTATTATTTTTCTTGCTACTTTTTGCCCATATTCATAACATTTTATTTTATCGTGGCCATTTTCATCGATAGCATTGGCGGGACATCTCTCTTCACATTCTCTACAAATTCCTTTTGAATAATATAAGCAATTTCCATAAGGATTATCACTCTTTCTTGGAGTAATTTTGAGTGGAGCATCGGTAACAACAGAAGCTAATCTAATATTACAACCAACATCAGTAATAAGCCCTTCATGCAGACTGAACGTTCCTAAGCCTGTGGCAAAAGCTATGTGACGCTCTGACCATGTTGAGTAAAAATTTTCCTTTAACATTATAGAAAATGACTTACTGAGCATCCCCGCAATAACATTATACCCTTTTCCATTAAAAAAATATATAATTTGTCTACATGTTTCTTGTTTAAAAGAATTAGCATAGTTCCTTCCTACAGAATAAATTTCAGCGGGAAGAGTCACTCTTGATAACTTCTTTATATCTCTACTTTCATTACGGATTTTATCAACATAAGGAAAAACAATCGAAACTATTCGAAGTTTAGAAGCATCTATCGTTTCTTGACCGTCTGCTAACCATAGGTCAAGAGGAGTTAAATGTTCTGGTCCAACTACCTTCTTGAATTCCTGAAATATTGGATCATCTCCTCGAGCTACCCCAATTATGGGATCATCGAAAATTCGCCCTCCACCATAATTATCATGAAGGCGATTAAGCTCACTTGTTTCAAAAAACGATTCAAGATATTCAATTAATTTATCATTCAATAGACCTTTCATCTCATATTACTTTAGATAACTATTTTTGCCAAAGGAAATTTTATAAATTTAATTAATTATTCTATATTTGAATACTTTATGATAAAAGTTGGTATTATTGGTACTGGCGTCATCTTTGACCTAAATATATTAGGATATTTAATGCGAGATGATATTGAAATCAAATGCTTATGCAATAGGACTGTTGAAAAAGCTAAGCAAAAAATTGAAGATTTCAATTTAGATAAGAATGTTTCAATTTACTCTGATTATAAAAAAATGTTAGATAAGGAAGATTTAGATCTCATTGAGATATTATTACCTCATCATCTTCACGCAGATGCAACTATTTATGCCGCCCAAAAAGGAATAAAGGGAATTTCTGTCCAAAAACCAATGGCTTTAACTTTAGAAGAAGCAGATAATATGATTAATGCTTGTAAGGAATCTGGTACAATTCTTTCAATTTATGAGAATTTTATATTTGCACCTCATATAATGAAAGCGAAAGAATTATTAGACAATGATTATATTGGCGATCCTTCATCAATCCGAATTAAAACTGCAATAGGTACTAAGGGTGGTTGGGAAATCCAAGAAAGCGCTGCAATATGGAGAAAGGATCCAAAAAAAATTGGAGGTGGACGAGAAGGTTCTCCAATTCTTTTCGATAACGCGTGGCATGCTTTTTCATTAGCATGGTGGTTTTTCAATGAAGAAATTGAAAAAGTTTTCAGTTGGACAGATAATTACCAGGGTCTGGATGCTCCTGCTTATGTCATGTTTAAATATAAGCAAAGTAAAGAACATGTAGTTCCACAATATGGTAATATGGAATTTGCACTAATGCCAGAAATGAATTTTTCAGATTCGAAATATTATCCTGTTGATGAATTTATTGAAATTATAGCTAGTCGTGGAATAATGAAGATAAACCAGGGGACGTCAATAGGAAACAGGATGTCTGATTCTGAAGTCTTTCCACCTATCGTAATTATAAGAGATGGAAAGGTAGAAATCTATAAGGACTTTGAAAAAGACTGGAAATATAGTTTTATTAATGCTACTAATTACTTTATAGACGTAGTAAAAAATAATGGAGAACCAATTCTCTCTGGTGAACAAGCAAGATCTATATTGGAATTTAATCTAGCAGCAATTAAATCTGTTGAGCAAAAAAAAGAGATTTTTCTTGATTAAGAGATTATTCAACTAATAGATCTTTATCGTATTTCAATTCTTTAGTAATTAAACCCGATTGTTTCCCTTTCTTTAAATCTTTTCTTATTCTTGAAAAATACCTATGTAATTTCGCGCCATTGATATCTTTAGGTTCCTCAACTGAGCATGAACGGTTTATTTCATTTTCAGAAGTCATTTCTTCCCAAAAAATAGCTCTTTTTTTTTGATCTGAGACGTGCGCCATTTTAGCAAAAACTGTTAGGTTTTTTCCTTGTTCTCCATTATAAATAGGTTTTCCTCCACTTTTCATAACTTCAATAAAATGTTCTGTTGAATTGATAAAAGAATATCTCCAATCTCTTGGGAGCTCGTTTCCATATGTGTTTACTTCTCCATTAGTATATACAATAATAGGAGGAAATTGGGAACTTTTTGAAATAAAATTACCTCCACAAGTACATTGATTTATCCACATTAATCCTTTTGTACCAGATATCTCAATATATTCATCACATACATAGTAGTTAGTAGGATAATATAGATTAGGAGCTATGGTAATCTCAAATATACCATATCTGGGTGTTTCATCATTATTATTCTTTGGATATCTCCAAATTATATAACTTGGTCCATCCCAGACCGCAGAAAAATAATCAATCCAACTATAAACTTGTTCAATTCTTTCTTCACCCATTAACCATAGAGCCATTGAAAATTTATGAATTCCATCATCATAAACCCATGGACCTCCCCCACAAATATTAAATTTTCTACGCCATCCAGTTGATTTTAGATCTCTAGGCATACTAGGGCCTCCTGCATTAATTGAATTGATTCTAAAATTTAATAAATCTCCGATGATTCCATTTACCAATAATTCCTTTGCTCTTAGATACAATGGATAAAATCGAAAATTTTCATATACTTTTAATATCACCTTTTCTTCTTCACAAACCTTTATCATTTTTTCACAATCTGTTATTGTATGAGCCATTGGTTTTTGAACTGAAAGTCCTTTAATACCTTTTTTCGCACAATATTCCGTCATAGACCCATGAAGATGATGGGGAGTTAAAATTTCTACAATATCTAAATCTTCCCGATCAACCATTTCTCGATAGTCTGAGTATATTTTTATAGTTCTTAAGCCCCATTGTTCTAATTTATCCCTAGCTTTACTAATTTCAGTATCAGATACAGCAACAATTTCTGTGTCTGGTGAATGGAGATAACCTAAAACATTTAGATTGGCGATATCCCCACAACCAATAATACCTACTCTCAACATAATGTTAAAAGTTCAAATTAATATTTATCATTTATTAAATTCATCTATAAAAAGAATTTAATTTCCTTTTTCCTTCATTTCATACCAATCTTTCATTTCAAATAATTGAGTATCATCTTCTATGAGAAGGTCTCCCTTCGCATCTTTTCTAATAATTTCAAAAATTTTATCGCAAATATCTGGATTATCTTTAGCTATATTTTCATTCCATCCTGGATCTTTTGATAAATCGAATAATCGTTGGTATGACCTGTCATTAGAAGCAATCAAAGAGAAGTTATCATCCTTATATAACGTACACGCATGAAAACCACATGTAATATAATTACGCTCTTCTAAAAGTTGATCATCTTCTTCAGTAAATTTTGAAAGATCTATTCCATCAAATACATCAGGCTTATCTTTATCTAAATAACCAAAGATTGTAGGTAATATATCAAAATCATAAACATATGGTTTTTCTATTCTTTTAGGGGCATTGACATTATTAGGTGGTTTAATCATAAAAGGAATATCAACCAATTCGGGATACATATAATAAGGGATCTTTCCTGTTGCGTTATGCTCTCCTATGGAATGGCCATGATCACTAATAAAAATTATTAAAGAATCCTCATATAATTCCATACTTTTTAATTCATTTATAAAATACCCAAACCACGCATCACATAACGATACTTCTCCAGCATAACAAGCTCTCATATATTGTAACTCTCCTTCAGTAAGATAATCAATATCATGACGATAAGCAGGTGTAATTACTCTCCTACCATTATAGTTCTTATCTACATAAAGATCAAGGTATTTTTGAGGAGGATCCCAAGGTTCATGTGGATCAAATTCATCAATTAAGCAAAAAGTCTTTTTAATTTCTTGAGTGTCTTTAGTAAATTCAATAGCCTTTTTGAAAGTTTGAGCTGGAAAATAATTTTCCTCTGTTTTTCTATTTTGAATATTTGGAAAATACTTATTTAATATGAGTTTTTGATACCCTCTGCCAGCTAGGTCTCCACTAACAGTATGTTCTATCATCATTTTTTTAAGTTCAGATTTACCTTTCCTTAAAATTGCTCTATATTTATCGTTTTCATGACCTCTAATCCAATTCCATTGATCGTAACCTAAATGAAAATTCATATTAGGTTTAAAATGATGATACGTACTTGTTATAAATGCTGTTTTGTATCCAAAACTATTTAAGTATTCAGATAGGTGTTTTTGTTGAGGCGGAATTGGATGCCATCCTGGCGCTTTAACTAAATCATCAGTTCGAAGTTTTGGTCTCTGGTGATTAAATGGAAACGTACGAATTCCTGTATGAATAGCTCTACGTACAGGTATCGTTGGTAATGATTCAGGATAAGCTTTATCAAATACAATACAATCTTTAGCAAACTCATCAAAATTTGGTGTTTTTATCCATTCATTTCCATAAATCCTTCCAGTATGATCTTTCCTCAAGGTATCAAATATTATTAAAAAAATTTTCATGATAATAAGACTTCTGGTTAATAAATCTATTAATATTTAATCATGTAAAATACTTATAAGAATTATCCTTAATTTGCTTTGAGTATTAAAATTAAAAATTAATTCCATATAAAAGCTATTTTGATAAGTTTTAGACAAAAAAATTAAAAAACTGAAATGTAAAAAAATGAATACTTTTTCATTATTAATAAAACCAGCATCAGCAGATTGTAATTTAAGATGTGAATACTGTTTCTATATTGATCACCTTGAAAAGATTAAAGACACCCCTCGAATGTCAGATGAAATATTAAAAAAAATGATAGCCAGTTTTATGGAGACTAATCAAAATAATAATTATGCTTTTGGGTGGCAAGGAGGGGAACCAATGATAATGGGACTAAAATTTTTTCAAAAAGCGGTAGAACTTCAAAAACTTTATGCGCCCCCTGGAGCTGTTATAAGTAATGGTCTTCAAACAAATGGTACTCTTATTACTAGTGATTTTGCACACTTTCTTGGTGAATATAAATTTCTACTTGGAGTAAGTCTTGATGGGCCTGCTTATATACATGATTATTATAGGAAAACTATAGGTCAAAAACCGACTCATAATCTAGTTATGCGCGGTATTGAGTATTTGAGACAAAAAGAAGTCGAATTCAATATTTTAATTCTTGTAAATCACGAAAATGTAAGGAAAGCAAGTGAAATTTATCAATATCTACGAGAACAAGGCTTTTATTATCACCAATATATCCCTTGTGTTGAATATAATGAAATAAATAGTCCAGAGTCTTTTTCAATAACAGGAGAAGAATGGGGAAATTTTCTCTGTGATCTATTTGATCAATGGATAAAAAAAGATATGCATAAAATTTCTATACGCCTTTTTGATTCAATCCTAGAATATTTAGTATATGGACGCTATAATGTATGCTATATGAGTAAAAATTGTTGTCAATATTTTGTAATTGAGTATGATGGAAGTGTTTATCCCTGTGATTTTTTTGTTCGGGAAGATCTATTATTAGGAAATGTTCTTTATGATAAATGGGCAGATATTCTAAAATCTCCAATTTATCGTAAATTCGGACAGGAAAAAGCTAATTGGCATAAAAGTTGTAACTCATGTTCTTTCATTAATTTATGCCATGGAGATTGTCAAAAGTTCCGTATAGGAAGCCCTCAAAGCTCAAATATATTGAGTGTTTTATGTAAGGGATGGAAGAAATTTTATACATATACTTTACCACATTTTAAGATCATTGCTGATAGAATAAAAAATAGACATGAGATTCATTCAATGATGCAAATTAAATCTGAGAAAGTTGGACGAAATTCCCCCTGTCCTTGTGGAAGTGGAAAAAAATATAAAAATTGCTGTATGAGATAATAGCTTAAGACTTTTTTAATTTCCATCTTAATGGTTTACTTATTTTACTTCTACCATAAAAAACTATCTGATCTTCTTTAATGTTAATATCCTTTTCTAAGTCATTAACTTCTAGACTTACAAGTTGCTTTAATTCATCACTATTTAGATTCAATGTAACTTTCCAATTCCCTTCAATAAGAGGAGCATACCAACCAGAATATCCTTCTTCTGTCTTTTTAAAACCCAATATTGGAGAAGAGATATCATACTTTTCTTTTGGTAAACTTGGTGAAAATTTTATGCCTTTTTTAGTGAATTTCGCTCCTATCAAATGTGTTATATTATATAATGGCCAAGCATGTGGATGTAAATTCATAACAGGAAAATCTGTCCAGTTTATTCCGAATGGGTCTTCTAACATAATTTTTTTATCTTTTGGATCTCCTGTAACAAAATATTCAAAAAAGTGAGTTTGTCCATGATATATTGAGAGATCAGAGTTATATGTATCTGGTCCACTCCAAATTCCATACCATATATCAGGAAAAGCCTCTGCGTGAAATGCAAGTGTATTTTTTTTCCATTCATCCCAAGCCATTTCACTTTTTACACAGGATAAAGCCCATATTAATGTTCCATTAATTGATGACCAAATTCCACCATTAACTCGCATACCAACTTCTCTTTTCATTACATCAATGTCTTTGCTTAGTAGCCTTGCTCCGATCTTTGATGAATTTCGTAACAACTTATTAATATTATTTATTAAAACTGGAATCCAGTCATTATCAACAGCATCTCCTATAATGGCCCATGGTTGAGGTTCTAACCATAAGATTTCATCTCCAATCCAGCCTAGATCGTCGTTAAACCACGCTCGCTTAAACCATTGTCCATTCCACTGAGCTTTAACAGCTTTTTTCAAAGATTCGGCATACTTAATGACCTTATCAACCATATCATAGTTTTCGATAATGCTCAATAAATCCGCAAATTTACTGAGAACATAAATTGCCATAGCAGTATTAAGAATACTTTCTCCATGAGCTCTCACCTCCTCATGTTTTTCTTCTGGAACATGTCCCATTACAGCACCATCATTCCAATCACCTGTTGAGAGTCTTTGAAGTCCATGCTTTCCAATTCCAGTAATTTCTGTAAAATGGTTAAAACATAAAATTAGCATTTTTAAAACTGTTGATATACTAGCTTCTTTACCATAAAGAGGATAAGTCGGAATTACTTCCTCTAAAAATTCTTTATCTCTTGTAGCTAGTATATATTCACTAGTAACCCATAATAACCATAATTCAAGATCACTGGGAAAAAATGGCAATGGTATAATCATTCCATTACCAATGACCCCATACGGAATTTCTCCATCTTCTTTAGTAGTTTTTAAAATGTATCTAATAATTTCTTTAACAATTTTGGGTTCGCAAAAAATAAAAGGTAGCGTATGCTGTAGTGGATCTCGTGCCGCTATTTGAGCTCCCATTATATATTGATAGACATGTCCTTGAGAAAGAATATGCTCATTGAAATAATCATCATACGTCATTGCACTACGCAAATAATAATTATGCCATATAGTTTCACGTTCTACCCAATCTTCTTCGGGAATAGACAATGTTACTATATTTCTTTTCCAACTTTCGGCGGAATAATCCCATTGATTATAAATTTCATTTTTATAATCTTTTAAAACTTGATCGAGATAAATGCCTTTAGGCAAATAACCATATGCAAAATATAAAGTTCGACTTTCTTTTGGTTTTAAATGAACTCGTTGTTCTACTATCATTGCACTTTTATCGTCTACCGTATCTAAATTAGAAGGAAGAGTGCCTTTAACTCCATCAGGAAACTTAACGCCCCCTTTTCCAAAAAATTCAAATCCATTAGTACTAAAACCTTTAATAGGACCATTCAATGAAATTAAGAATGTTTTAGGGGATTTTTTGCTTTCAAATACAGGTTTGGGTGCTTCTTTTTCGTTTACATCCTTCCGACCTTGAAAATATTTAGCTTCGAATAAACCAGAATCATCTATTAAAGAAAATTCATGTGAAAATTTTGAACTAAATTCTCTTCGTTTTTTATTCATTAATGAAAGATCTTTTTTCCCAAAAGCTGCATAATATGCAAGTGCCGAAAATTGAAACATTTTACATCCCCAATATTCTATCCACCGTAAATTTTTCGATTGTTCAGTATTATTTGAAATTGTAATTTGAGATATAAGTAAAGGATCATCTCCATAAGGTGCAAAAATAACTTGATCCACTGATAAATTATACCCTTTAACGATTTTACGGAAATATCCAATCCCAAAGATTCGATCAAATGAATCTCCGTTTCCTGAATAAAATGTACTTAACAGATTTTCTCCATCAACTAAATATCCAAACCCTCCTGCGAATTGATTTTGCTCGGGATCATAATCATTAAGGAATTTTGGACATCCTTCATCTTGACGAACTTGAACATAACCAAAATTTGAAGCAACTCCGACTAAGCGATCGTTTCCAACTTGATGTAGATGTTCTATATTAGAGCGCAACTTTTCATTTAAAGGAGTAATTGCTTTAGGATCATTTATTTGGTCGCAAGTATAACGATAAGCAGGTAATCCAAATTCATCTTCAATCCATTCACCAAAATAACCAGAACCAAATGGTTTTTTTAACATTTCTCAAAAGATACTCTTAATTAGTGTTATATTATAAATTCCCGCTAATATAAGAACTTTCATATTCTTATTTGTAATAAAATCTTACGTGGTAAAAAAGTCTTTAAAGTAAGAATACTTTTTTGGTTTATTAATTAAACAAAATGATACTAAATGAATTGGATTCTCACTGATCTTGGAATTGTTGGAATTACATTCTTTTACGTTATTTTAACGATTTTTATCCCTCTAATATTATACAAAAAGGAAAAAATCTCTAAATTCTCAGCAAGAAAGTCACTCCATATGTTTGCTGGTTTAGCAATACTAAGCTCACCATTTTATTGTTGGCCATTTTGGCCAACTATTATAGGTGTTATTTTGACTATATTCGTTTATTTTAGCTCAAAAGAATCAAAAGTAAAGCAACTAAAAGATTTATATGACGCAATCTCTGAAGAACAAGAAAATGGTTTGAAGAGAGCTTTTCTTCAAGGTCCCTTTTTTTATTGTATTTCTATTACATTTTTAGTGTTTATTTTTGCAATTTTTGCTCCAGATCAATTTTATTTTCCAATAGCGGGAGTATTGATAATGATAGTTGCTGATACTTTAGCTTCAGTAATAGGAAAACGTTGGGGAAAAGTAAGTTTATGTCTTAAATACACAAATTCAAAAAGAACCTTAGAAGGAAGTTTAACTTTCTTTGGGACCGCGTATCTGCTATGTTTTCTCTCGTTTTCCCTATTTGGTTTGTTAATCCCTACTTTTCAAGATCCTTTGAATTTACCTACTATATTAATATATTCATTAATCACCAGTGCAATCGCTACAATAATCGAATTAATTTCCCCGAGCACATATGACGATTTAACTGTTCCTATAGGTAGCACTTTGATTATATACCTTTTAACTTTACTCTAGCATTAACTTATCTTTTATTTTAATTCAAATAGTTTTTAAAATTATAAGATCACGTATCATGGAAAATATCCAAAAATCCTTTGATGTAATAGTAGTTGGTGCTGGTACAGGTGGAGCTACTTCTGCCAGATTTGCAGCAAAGAAAGGTTTAGATGTATGTTTAATAGACAGAAAACCAAGGGTAAAGATTGGAGATAAAATATGCGGTGATGCTGTAGGAAATGAAATTTTTGATTTCTTAAAGATTAACCATCCAAAAAATGAAGAATTATCATGTTATATAAAAGGAGCGAAATTGTACTCACCCAACCTTAAAAAGTGTATAACATTACTGGATCCTAAACAAGCAGGATACATTGTAAATAGATTAGAATTTGGACAAAGATTATTAAATGATTCTTTAGATGCGGGTGTAAAACAATTCTTAGATAATACTATGGCTTTAGATTTGTTATATAAAAATGGAACTGTTATTGGACTTAAAGTAAAATTAGAAAATGGAGAAAAAATAACCCTTAATGCCAAAATCGTTATTGATGCAAGTGGATTTTATTCAACCTTAAGAAAAAATGTAAGAAGTTCCCTAATTGAAAAAGATTTATCAAAAAGCGATAGTATTTTATGTTATCGTGAGATTGTGAAATTTTCTCCTACAGATCAACAAGTAGATGATCCTGAATACATTACAATAATTCTAGATCAAGAAAAAGCTCCTGGAGGATACATCTGGTATTTTCCAAAAAACGAGTCTTCTGTTAATATAGGAATTGGTACCTTTATGGATTATCGAGGTAAAGTTAAGGATTTATATAAAAAAAATGTATTTCAAGAATTTATTAAAACATCTAAAGTTGAAATTCTCTCAACTGGAGGTGGTGTAGTTCCTGTAAGGAGACCACTATGGTCCTGTGCTGATAATGGATTTATGTTAGTAGGAGATGCTGCCTGTCAAGTTAATCCACTTCATGGGGGTGGGATTGATCCCTCTATGAGAGCGGGATTTCATGCTGCAAATTCAGCAGTTCATGCAATAGAAAATAATGATAATTCTGTAACCGAGTTATGGGATTATAATTATAATATAATGACAAGTTTTGGAGCTGAATTTGCCTCATTAGATTTATTAAGAATTGTTTTACAAAATCTTTCAAATGAGGAACTAAATTTTGGCTTAGAACGAGATTTGTTGAGCGGAGAAGAAATTTTAGAAATTTCCTCAACAGGTGGGTTAAATTTATCTTTAATTAATATGGCAGCTAAAGCTTTTAAAGGAATTTCCCAACCAAATTTATTATTAGATCTAAATTATCTTAGGATAAAAATGAACGAGATCGCGAAACTTTATAAAAAATTTGCTAACAAATTAGATCAATTTTCTAATTGGAAAGAAAAAGTTATTGCAATATATGATAAGATTGAAAGAATGATTGTGAAGATAAAAAAAAAATAAAGAAATTAAAAGATGTGAATTTTATGGTTGATATAATAATTGATGAGTATATTGAAAAAAGTACTTATGAGTATTTAATTAAAAAAATCAATACTGAAGGTGCTTTGCATTTTTCTTTAATAGATCCTGATCCTTTAAAACAAGGACCATCCAAAGCGGGAAAAATGGCAAAATATGCTGAAGATGCTGGTACTGATGCCATTTTAATAGGAGGAAGTACTGTGTTTGATCAAACCTTTGTTGATAACACAATAGTTGCAATAAAGGATAAAGTCTCGGTCCCAATTATTATTTTTCCTGGAGGTATTAGTAATGTTTCCAAACATGCTGATGCGATTTTTTTTATGTCTTTATTAAATTCATCTGATCCTTATTCCATTATTGGTCAACAAGCCCTTGCTTCCTATACAATTAAATCTTATAACTTAGAATATATTTCAATGGCGTATCTAATAATAGAGCCCGGAGGTAGTGCTGGATGGATAGGAAATGCGAGATTATTACCAAGAAAGAAACCTAAATTAACAGCAGCTTATGCTTTAGCGGCAGAAATGTTTGGTTTCAAAATTGTATATTTAGAAGCAGGCTCGGGAGGAGAAAAAATTCCTGTTGACCATATAAAAACATGTTCGTCAATTCTGAATATTCCAATAATTACTGGTGGCGGTGTTGACAATAAAGAAGATGCGAGAGCTTTCGTGGACGCTGGAGCAGATATCATTGTAATGGGTACGTACATTGAAAATCATATTCTTAAAGATAATGGAAACTCATTAAAAGGCATAATTGACGAAATTAAAAGCACTGCGAAATCTCATAAAAAGAATTTTACAATAAGATAAGGATTGTATTTTAATGAAATTAAAAGATGCCATCGAAATTCTTCGACCCATTAATGATATAATGGGAAGTTTAACTGTTATTATAGGAGTTTTAAATACAAGATTTGATATTGATCCCATTATATTAATTTTAAATCTAATTTTGGGTGTTCTTACTTATTTCTTTATTGCTGGTGCCGGGAATGTCATTAATGACTATTATGACATCGAAATTGATAAAATAAATCGTCCCGAAAGACCTATTCCTAGAGGTTCAATAACATTGAACCAAGCAAAGATCTTATGGTTCGTAACTTCTTTAATAAGCGTTACAATTGCTATTTTCCATAGTATTTTATTTAATATTGGATATTTGAATATTATTTTGGTTGTTTTTTTTGTTTTTATAGGATGGTTCTATGCCGCTTGGGGCAAAAAAAGTGGGTTCATTGGAAATATAATTGTCAGTATATCCTTTTCGATAGGACTTGTTTACGGAGCCGTTTTAAACAGTTCTAATATTCCTCCATATATATATTTCTTCTTTTTAACAGCATTTTTTCTTCTACTATCTCGAGAAATTATCAAAGGATGTGAAGATATTGAAGGAGATAAAAATGAAGGTGTAAAAACATTAGCCATTAAGATTGGGATAAAAAAATCAACAATATTTTCTTTAATATTTGCACTATTAGCTATAGTTTTCTTTATTCTACCTTATTTCACTAATATTTTGAATCCATTATTGTTTTTGATTTCGATGTTTTTTGGATTAGCATTAGTAATATATACTATCGCGTTAATGTTAAAATCTAATTTAGTGAGAAAGGATTTTAAAAGAATTAGTTTATTATTGAAAATATCTATGTTTCTCGGATTAATTTCTTTTATCTTTGCAAGCTTTTAAAAATTCAAAAATACCATTAAAATCTTTATTGTTAATTAAACCGTTTAACTTTTCCTTATTTTTTTCATTCAATTCACTAAAAGGAAATATTTGAATTAATCTTCTAACTTGGGTTAAACCTAAATATTTTCTCGTGTAATCTGCGTCAGAATATTTATAAGTTGTAAGAAAATCACTATCCAATTTTTCCCTAAACACTTCTAAAATGAAATTAAAAAACTTTCTTAATAAATTCTGTTCATTTGGGTTAGCTATTGGCTCAAAAAATATTTGAATCGGATGAGTTCTGTATGTATTTCCAGATACTAGAATACCATTAACATTAAAATCTTCCGATATAATCCCTAATCCTACTCTTCCATCATAAGACCCAGTATCAACGGTTCTAACATATAAGATGCTTGATACGATTCTCTTTTTTAAATTGTTATTAACATGTAGAATTATAGTTTTATATTTGTTATTTTGATAATCATTAGCATCGATGACTGAAATTTCATTACTACCTTCATTTTGTAATACATCTTCTTTTAATAAATAGTAATGCACTGTCAAGGGTTTATTAACACAGAATTCTGCAAGAAATTCATCAAATTCAGACCCAGCACGATATTTGAATTCTGGTTTAAGAATATACTTTTTTTCAAAGAATCTATTATTGTTCTTTATTTTAATTCCTTTAAATTCTAACTTTTCAGATTTAGGTTTTTTTTTCTTATTAAAAAATCCAATACAGATATTTGTTCCTGTATATTCGAAAATTTTTGTCTCAAATACTATCATTCTTCTAATATTATAATATTTTAGGAAATCTCTACGAAATTTATTAGAAACTGATGCACCAAATAAGAAATTTGAGGGGATAATATAAATCAAATTCTCAATATCATTTCTCAAATCATTTATCATAGCGATTTGGTATAAATCTTGATAACCTTCGTTCTTACCTTTAAAAAAATTTAAGTATTTTTGAGTTTCCTTATGCTTTCTAATATATCCTAAATATAAATACGGTGGATTAGTTATGTGAAATAAAGGAAATTGTACATTATTCAAAAATGTAGGGAAATTATCTAAATTATCTCTTAGTTGAATATTATTATTGGCTATTTTTGAAGAGATACCATAATTTTCAGCATTAATAACACATTTTTGAACCATCTCAGGTTGAATATCATATAAATAAATATGATCTTTAAAAAATTGAATTCGATCATCTGGGGAAATTGAGTTTAAGATTGGTAAAATTAGATTTCCTTCTCCAGCGTATAAATCTATCCATAAATAATCCCATAATTTATCTTTTATTTTGGGAAATATATATTTAATAAAAATTTCTCTTGAAGTTAAATGAAACCCTAAAGATCTTCGATATTTATTATCTTTTAAATCCTGTATTTTATTTCCCATATGCATTAGACACTCTAAAACTTACAGATAATTTTATTAATAACTTTATCTCAATATAAGTTTATGATTAATTGGATTATAATGATATTTTATCAACTATAAACTTTAGGTATCTAAATCTCGAACAGATCTTTATCACTAGTTTGCTTTTATTGCTGATTTTCCGCGGATTATACATTATAACTTACTATTTCAATTATAATAAGGATCGGAATAAAGAAATAGCAGAAATGGTAAAACTATTCACTAAAAATGAGAAAATTTTTTAATTGAAAAAAAGACGCTCTTAAAGTAATATAGAATGAGAAAATTAAAAAAAAAAAAAAAAATATTGACTATTTTAAAAATTTGTATTTTTCAGCTTTATATATTCGATAGAAGTCTTCAATTGTAGTTAATACTATTACTAATATAATCACACCAGCAATTCCTCTGAAAATATCGTAAAATTCTGGAGCAAGCCCAATATTTGTAAGAATATCTCCGGGTTCGTTAACGATTAATATTGGAAATATCTCTGGTCGAAGCATCATCAAACTGATTACTGATATTGATGCTAGTTTTACGCCTATTGTTATACCATGGATAATCTGATGAGCAAAATACTGTCTATTTCCTATCAATCCTCTACTCAAATCTAAAATCCCCTCAACTAAAATGAATAAACCCGCGAATTGCAGGTATAATAGAAATTCTGGCTCAATTAAGCTTGTTATAGCGGGAATTGGTTGCACTATAAAAAAAATCCCTACCATAATTGCGATTGCGCCACCAATGATAACTCCAACAGGTTTAATATAAGTTTTTACTGGTCTTTTCTTTATTTCTGAAATCGGAATTCCTTGTTCACGTGCTAACTCAACTTGCTGTTTTTCTTTCTCTCGTATTTTCTTAGATTTAAAATCTTCAGGAAAATAACCTTCCATAGATAATGCTACAAAAATTATAGTGATTATTGCAAAGGTTGAAAGGCATCCAATTTGTATTCCCTGAATTATATTTCCGAATAATTGACTTATATCAACATTCCCAAAAATTAAATCTACAATTTGTGCGACAAGAGTAATTCCAATTATTACAAAAAATACAAATCCTAACACCTTTAGATAATATGGCCACAGTTCCTTAGTGATATAAACTTTTGGTGTTCCTCGTCGTTTATATTCCTTTGCAATACTTTGTGGGCTCCCCATATGAGAAATTGCCATTTGAACCGTTTCTATTGTGGGTTGACCAGTTCCGGATAACTCTTCTGCCTTACTCCAAATGTGTTCTTCAAGCTCAGCCAAAATTTCCTTATGTTCCTTTTTGTCTTTAAGCCATTCGGGTAATTTTGATTTGACTTCCTTTAAATACACTTTAATTAAATTTGCCATTTCTTTTTCATTCATTTCTTAAACCTCTTTCTTTTAATTCTTTTTCTATATTATTTCCACAAACATCACAAAACCGAACTTCTAAATTTGAAAGTTCAATTTTATTGGCGCACATAGGACAAAATAAATATTTCTCTGATTTTAAATTAACACTTACATCAAACAGTGGTGCTATGGCTTCAGTTAATTTACTATAAAATCCAGTAAGGTGATTAAAAATTTTTTTTCCATAATCAGTAACTCTATAAAACTTTCTCTTTCTTCCAGAGTCTTCTCTTTCAGATTTTATAATATTATCAACCTCTAACTTTCTTAATATAGGATATAGTGTTCCTTCTTCTATAACTAATATTTCATTTGTTTGATCTGTTAAATCTTTCAGAATTTTATACCCATGTGAACCTTCTTCACCTGCTTGAATAATTATAGATAATATACAAAGTGAACTTATTCCCCTATTAATCTCAGTTTCTTGTTTTTCAACATAATCTCTGAACTCCTGTGAAGCTATTAATGCATTAGAATCTAATTCTTTAATACGTTTTATCACTATTTTCAACTCTATTTTTTTGTATTTTCATGTTTTTTTTAATAATATAGTATTCTATAGATACTATACAACATATAGTATTTAAACTTTACTATTCTTTTCAAAGTAAAGAATTTTAAAACTTTAAATTTTCACCAATTTTTACTAATTAAAACCCAAATTTTTAGAAATAAACCTTAAATCTAAAAATGCATCAAAAAAATTCACCTGTTATCATTGGAGCCGCTCAAATTACTCAACAAAAAGATGTACATATACCACTTGATCCACTTAATTTAGTTGCTGAAGCCTGTAAAAATGCCCTTATAATATCAAAAGCAGATAATTTGAAAGACATAATTGATACTATATATATGTCTACTATTTCTAGTTGGATTTATGAGGATGCTCCAGGGAAACTGAGCCAACTCCTTGGAATAAAACCAGTTCAATATTATACCGCTCCTATAAGCGGTAATACACCTCAATTATTAGTTAATAAGGCTGCTAAAGCTATTTCTTTAGGTGAAAGTAAGGCTATACTTATTACCGGAGGAGAGGCATCTTATTCTAGATATCGTGCTAAAAAAGGTGAAATCACATTAAATTGGCCAGATTTGCCTGCAGGAGCAGCAAATAAAGCTCGAAAAGCTATCATTTTCTATTTAAGTGAGTTTGAAAATAGTTATAAACTTTCCAATCCCACATATATCTACGCTTTACTCGAAACAGCTCTAAGATCTGCGTCTGGTAGAAGTATAAAAGAGCATTTAGATCATATCGGTAAGCAATATGAAAGATTTTCTAAAATAGCTTCTCAAAATCCTTATGCTTGGTTACAAAATCATTTTAATGTAGAAGAAATAATTACTCCTAGCTCTAATAATCGTATAATTTGTCATCCATATACAAAACGCATGGTTGCCAACCTTTATGTAGATCAAGCAGCTGCATTAATCATGACAAATGAAAATTTTGCTAAAAATCTTGGCATTGACAGAAAATTCTGGGTTTATCCAATGGGAGGTGTAGATCTACATAATATTTTTTATATATCTCAACGTCCTCAGCTGGATGATTCGCCAGCAATAAGAGAAGCATCACAACTTGCGTTAAAGCAAGCAGGTCTAAAATTAGATAATATAGATGTTTTTGATCTCTATAATTGTTTTCCTTGTATGGTTGAAATTGCTAGGCAAGAAATTGGAATTCCTGACGATGATAAACGTGATTTAACAATAACTGGAGGACTTTCTTTTTTTGGCGGACCTTTCAGTAGTTATTCAATGCATGCAATTGTTTCTGCTGTTGATTTGATTCAAAAAAATCCAAAGATGAAAATAATGATATTAGCAAATGGAGGATATAATACATCAGAATCGGTTGGGATATATGGAAATAAACCTCCTGCTATTGATTGGAAAGAAAATGAATATGATGATATACAACAAAAAATTAATTCGAAAGCCCTGCCAGAACCAGTCAAAAAAGCGAATGGAGATATTACAATAAAAGCATATACAATAATATATGATAGAAAAGGCTTACCAGAAATAGGTGTCGCAATGGGGCAGTTAGAGAGTGGAGAACGTACTTTTGCGTTTATATCATCAGACTCAAAAACTCTTTTAAATTTAGAGAAAGAAGAACTTGTAGGAAAAACTTTTTTGGTTAAATATAACAATGAAACAAAACAAAATAGTCTGATAATTAAGTCTTAAGTGTTTTTAATTAATCATTAATATGAAAAACTTACTTTTGATTTATTATATAATTGAATGGATTTTTACTGAATATACAAACTTTTCATAATTTTAAAATCAAAATTTATTGAATTAACGAGATCAAAAAAATTAAATAGTGGTAGTTTGATTTTATATTTAAGGAGACGGGTTAAGAATAAATTGATTTCAGTTTCCGAGTAGAATAAATTTTAAATTTACAAAATCTTAATAATATAGTAAGAACGGTATTATAATATGGGCCAAAAAAGTTCATATAAGGAATTCATAGACCCGATTTTCATTAAAATGAAAAAAAATAGTAAGTACATATATGATTTACTTACTAAGCCTAAAATTGTTAAGATTTCAATTTATGTTAGTCTGATCACATTTTTACCAGGATTAATTACGGGATTAATCGTTGCAATTAATTTTGGTTCTCTTAAATATAGTCTTTGGTATAATTGGATAAGTGATTTAGGATCTCTTATATATACTCCCGCTCCCTTCATATTAGATTTAACATGTATTTTAAGCGCAATCTTTATTATCCCTTTAATTTTGAATTTAAATCGATTATATAGTACGCATCAAAATCGTAAATTAGACAACTCAAAGAAGGAATATTATACAATCTTATTTAGAAGAATATTTGGTTATACGGGAGTGGTTTGTCTTTTTATTGGTGTTATTGGTATGTTTTTTGTAGGAGTATTTAGTTTAGAACGATCTCCATTTGATTTACATTTTTATTTCTCTACATCAGCATTTGGTGGATTTGCTTTTGGTGCATTTTTTACGGGGTTAGCAATAGTATTAAGGAAAAGAATATTCCCGAAAGGCGTAGGGTACTTCATGATATTTGGTCCATCGACTGCGTCTATATTATATCTATTCTGTCCTGCGCCATTAACGAGACAGTTTCTTGAGTGGATTTTGATGTTTAGCTCACTCTCATGGTATTATGTAATTGTTTTCATAACGTTACAAAAGTTAAATTCACTTCTTTTTTTCAATCCTGATTTTAAATGGTAAATCAGACTTTTTTCCTTTTCTTGAATCAGAGATTACTTGTTGAAAAATGGACTCCATTAGTTTTAATAAACGCCTAGGATTTAAACTATTTAAAACATAATTATTCATATTTTTATTTAAAAATTAGAGGATTTAAAATGAGTTATTCTGATCATGAAATGATAAATAATTACCTTACTCAGGTTTATAAAAAACTTCCTGAATGGTTAAAATTAAAAAAAGAAGAAGCTGATAAAATTTTAAAAGATTTAGAAACTCAGATTCTAGATGAAGCAATAAATATCGCTGAAGGACGTGAACCATCTGATTTTGATATACAGCAAGCACTTTTACAAATTGGTACTCCAGAAAGTATTGCTAAAATATACAAAAGTCGAGGTACACCAAAACTATATATAACAGGAGAACTTTTTGACTTTTACATAAGAACTATGCTTTTTTTCTTCCTAATTGTCATTGCTATTAATATCATTGTCTCAATTTTTAAGTTTATTTTTCAACCTTTAAATTGGTTAATAAGCTTAGGAGAAATGTTTTCAGGAATGTGGATTGGTTGTTTGATTACTGCTCTCGTAATAACAGTCATATTTGTCTATTTTTCTATGGAGGGATTTTTGCCCGAGGATTTTGGTGTAATTCCCTCACGATTGGCTTTAATATTCCCATTCCATATATCAGAAAAGGGATTTCAAGAAACTCGAGAATATACAAAAATTAAATTAGAAGAAGCAAAACAAAAAGCAAAAGAGACTATCATTGGAGCACGAGTTCGTACAAAAGAAAAATTAGCTGAAATTAAAGCAGTTACAAAAGAAAAACTAGCAACAGCACAATTGCGAAGGGAACAAAAGCTACTAAAAGCAAAAATCCGAAGAGAAGAAAAATTAGAAAGAGCTAAACAACGTAGAGAGGAAAGAAAAGAAGCAACCAAAATGAAAAGAGAATTAAGAAAAAAACAGCCAGTTACAGTAGGAGAATTAATTTTTGGGGCTATTGCGGGCTTAATCTTTGGCTTAATTATTATAGTTCAGCCTTTTGCTGAAATTCCAGGCCTTTTTAAGCTTGAATTCTTGGATTGGTTGAAGATATTTGGATTATTTATAGTTATTGGTGGTTTAATTAATTTAATTCGCTTAATAATTGGAGTTAGGAATTATACGGGACAGCAGGTAATGTTAGTACTAGAAGCTCTTTTTTCATTAATGTTTATCCCAATATTATTAATTCTTTTAAACAATCCTGAGATATTTCCAATTTCTCTGTTTTCAGGGGGACTCATCCCTGAAATTCCATATGATACCAATAATTTAGCTTACATTATTTATTTCTGGGTAATAATTGCGATTATAATTGCGATTCTAGGGAGTATGATTGGAAACTTTTACAACGTGAATAAACTTCAAAAATTTAAAGCAGATTTTTACTAATCTTCTTTTAAAATATTATTTATTTTTTTTTTTTATTTATAATAGTGCAATTCTTTTATAATTCGGTAAAGAATATAGAATGATGTTTTAGATTATAAACCAGGTACGAAAACTTGCTCACCAAGAAAGATAACAGCGATAACTATAATTATTATAATTACAATAGCCACTAATCCAATAATTATTAAATTCTTTTTATCCCTAATATCATCTAAGATTTTTTATTTATATAACTTTTTTACAATAATGTGGTATAATGTTCTTCTTTGGTTTTCAAGCTATATTTTCAATATTCTATTGATTTTTTTATGATTTAAAAATGTTAAATTATAAACTTTGTTTTCATTTTACAAGATATTAGTAGCAACAATTTAAGAATTAATCATGGATCTACCAAAAAAACTGGATGAAAAATTAAATAATATTATCTCTTTTTTAAAAGGAAAAAAGGTAATAGTTGCCTTCTCGGGAGGTGTTGACAGCTCACTTTTAGCGTTTCTTTCTAAAAAATATGCTAAAGACACACTTCTTATAACTGAAAAGTCTATTCTTTATCCTGAAGAAGAAATCAATGAAGCTACACAATTTGCTAAAAAATTTGGTATAAATCACAAGATCATTGAAAGAGATCCCTTGAAAAATGAAAAATTCCAATGTAATCCTTCAAATCGATGTTATATTTGTAAAAATGGCTTATATAATGATATAATTCAAATAAAAAGCACAAAAAGTTTTGATATTATATTAGATGGATCAAACATTGATGATCTTTCGGATTATAGACCCGGAATCAAAGCGTTAAAAGAATTAAAAATATCTACTCCATATATAGAATTCAACATTAATAAGGACGAGATAAGACAGATTAGTAAATTTTATAATTTGGATGTTCAATCTAAACCATCAATGGCATGCTTCTCTTCTCGAATTCCTTATGGGCAAACTATCAATGAAGAAAAACTAATTATGATTAGAGAAGCGGAAAGATTCCTAAAAAATACATTCAATGTAAAGCAATTGAGAGTCAGATTACATGAAAATAAGTTAGGACGAATCGAATTTTTACAAAGCGATCTTCCAAAAGTTTTAACTGAAGAAAATATGAAAATTATTAAAGAAAAGTTAAGAAAACTTGGATTTATTTATGTTACAGTAGATCTAGCAGGATTTCGCTCGGGTTCTATGAACGAGGTTCTCAATTTAGATTCATAATTAGCTTTATTTTTGACTTTTTATGTAATTTATTATATTATTTCGTTTCATTATCGCATTTGATGCCGCCACTTGTATATCATTTTCCATTTCTTTTTTAGATTCTGGTACTTGTTCTCCTATTTCTTGTTTTATTTTAGTGTAAGCTGATTCCCGAAATCGAGGCAAAATATTTTCTTGTTTATCTTTCGCAAAAATCATTTTGATTTGGTTTGAATCATCAGCAAAGCCAATTTCAGAACACCTTATACCTTTTTCTCTTAAATCTGAAATTATTTTATTGGAAACATCCTCAGAACAATAAATTAGCAAAGAGTCTAAAGAAACTCCTAAATAATCAACAGATACTTTTTCGAGTAATTCAAGAACAATAGGATTTACAAGCTTTCTTACTTCCTCCTCATAAATTGTTACTCCACACTTTGCTTCATAATTAATCTCATAGAGATCTCCTCTGAGCCCACCGTTCGTCACATCGCACATTGTATGAATTTCATTTATGTAACTTGAATCTAAAATTACTTTGCAAGCTTCAAGAAATTTAATATTCAAAGTTTCTTTAACAACATGATGATTCCCTGAATAGATTGCTGTCGTTGTTATTGTTCCCCCACCAGCACCTTCTGTCATTAAAATTTTATCTCCAACATTGATATTTCTCCTTGCTAAAATTCGATTACATATTCCAACAGCACTAATCCCACCAACCAAACGGTTTCCAATAACCATATCTCCCCCTATCCGAAGTGTGGAGCCTGCAGTAATTGGAACTTTAGCTAATTCTGATATAGTAGAAATTCCTGCCATAAAATCAAATAATTTTCCAACATCTGCATCATCTCCCAGGTGTGTATCAATCATTATAGATATTGGTTTTGCGCCTTTAACGTATAAATCTCTAAGACACGCTCGAGTTACATGAAAACCACATATGAATGGAAAATCACTTAATCGAGAATGAATGCCCTCCATTTTCGATACTATTATTAGGTCATTCTCTTCAAATTGATCTCCTTGCAGATCACGTAATCGTACAGCTCCTGCATCATCTAAAGAAGTAGGTGCTAAATATGCTTTACTTTCTGTCTCTGACAATTCTGCTAGAATTTTATGGACAAAAAAATCTCCACTTCCTCTACATCCAACACCTTGCTTACCAACTGACACATTGGCTCTATTTATATCCAAAAGTTCTCTGATAAATGGATTAGATACTCTATTGATATCACTTTTTTGGCATTCTTCTAAGATTGCTTTAGCATATTTGTTTGCCAAATTATCATCAATTTCTTTGAAATTATGATATTCCTCTACTATTTTTTCAAGAATTTGTTGCTCAGAATATCCTTTATTTATTAAATTCCTAGTCAATCCTTCTAAATCGCTCAAGTTGCTCAAATCATTCTAAATTACTAAAAACTATGAATAAAAGTTTATAATATATTTAAATTATTTTGAAAATTCTTATTTATAGTTGAGAGTTCCCTTTTTTAAAAAAGATTAATATGACTTCTCTAAGAATAACAACGCCCTGTCGAATTCATCTTTCTTTAATCGATGAAAATGGATACACCGGTAGAGTAGATGGCGGTATTGGTCTTATGTTAGACCGACCAAACGTAGTTTTTGAAGCCTCTAATAGCGCTAAAGAATTTAAAATTGAAGCGAATAAGTATTATCGAGAATCAATTGAAGTCATTAATGAAATAGCCTCAAGGGTATTTAAAATATTCAATATTAGTAATAAAAATTTTCACTTCAATCTTAAAAGATATTTTCCATCACACGTAGGATTGGGCTCAAAGACGCAATTATCTTTAGCTATAGCCACCATAATAACAAAGTTGAAGAATATTACTCAATTAACTACTAGTGAATTAACAAAATTAGTAGAAAGAGGAGGCACTTCCGGAATTGGGTGGAGAGGTTTTGAAACAGGAGGTTTTATTTTAGATGGTGGACATGATTTTGGGAACGGAAAAGAAAAAGAGACTTTTTTACCATCGTCGGCTTCAACTTTTGCTAATCCTGCATTAACAATTTTTAGATATAATATACCTGAAAATTGGAGATTTGTATTAGTCATCCCTAATGTAAAGAAAGGAGCATATGGAGATGAAGAAGTCAGTGTTTTTCAAAATTACGCTCCAGTTCCTAGAAATGAAGTAAATGAAGTTTCTCACCAAATAATTATGAAAATAATTCCCGGAATTATAAAAAATGATTTAAAATGCTTTGGAGAAGGATTAAAAAGAATTCAGAGTATTGGTTTTAAAAAAATCGAAATTGAATTACAAAATGAAGTTGTCAAAGATCTTTTAAAATTTTTTGAAGATTATAGATTAAAGGCATATGGTATGTCATCTTTTGGACCTAGTGTTGTTGGGGTTGTAGAATCTGACTCAGAAGCAGAAATTTTATTAAGAGAAGTCCAAAAGAATCAAAAAAATAGTGGAGGACATATCTATATATGTAAACCTAATAATATAGGAGCAAAAATAGAATTTATAGATTGATTATAGATGCCCACAAGTAGTAATAAAATTTATTTTTCATCCGATCTAAGTGATAGAGAAAGAGCTTGTTTTGAAACTGGAATTAAATTAGGTGCGTTATATCACATTTTATGTGGAATCCCCATTCAAAGTGATGAAAATATAATTAATTCGATAGAAAGAGGTATTGAATCAGCAATTTCATGTCAACCTTATGTGAAATCTGTAAAAATTCATTTAAATAGAGAAAAAATTTCAGGTAAAAAAAAGTCAGAATTTGATTATGATGAGATTACAGGTAAAATAATTCAAGCAGAAATAAAAATCGAATATGAATCTGTTAATGTCTTAGCAAAAGTAGAATGGGTTGATGAATTAGAATATCCTTTAATGTTTATTGAAAAAATTCTTAAGAAGAGTTAAATCTTTAATTTAGTTATATAATTGTTAACTAATTCAATAGTTTTTAAAGCTCTTTTATTATATCCAAATCTTTCAATATCGTCTATAGAATCTTTTATTTTTTCATAAATCTTAGAAAATTGAGTTTGGTTATGATTCTCACTGGCAATCTTTAAGCGAGTTGCTAGTATTATCACTTCTAGAGCCAGATTCTCTGCTCTATTAAACAATTTATGAGTTTCTTGAAGTTTTTCAGTAAAAATAACATCTAATTTAAACACAGGTATAACAATTTCTCCAAAATTATTATCTTTTGTTTTTTGAAATTCATGTGAAACTTCGCCTACTAAAAGTCCCCATGCTTTTTTTATATATGGCACATCCATAGCACGAGATTCTATATATTTAAAATCGTAATATTTTGAGGGAAATTCTGTCAAATCAATAGGAGAATCTGGTTCTTTTAATGCAGCTAGAGCATATAAATATACATCAGTAACAAAATTGATTGCAATTGTATTATACTCCTTCAAATTTTTATAAGTAATAGTATTGTAGAAAGGAGATATTTGTATTTGTTCTCCGTCTATCATTCTAATGCCCATACAAGAAGCATTGGGCTTAATTTCCTTACCATTTTCTATTATAGAATAAGTTGTGGCTATAATTTCATATAAATTGCCCTCTTTTAGTCCGAAATCTTGATAGTTAAACATTTTAACCCATTTATGAGACTATGTATTTTACTTCTTGCTCTAAAATATATTCTTCTCTAAAGTTAAAATTTAAAGAGTAAAATTATTTACCTTAGGTTTTGTTTCAATTTCGGGATAAATTTTACCGACTATAGGTGGAGAACTATTATAAATTTCTTCAATATCTATTAACCCATATTCGATATCTTCAATTGATTGAATACTCGTAAATGTTCCTTTTACAACTTGGCTAGCCATATCGAAATTAGCGCCAATTACAGCAACTTTTGAATTAATAGGGATCCTTAAAAAATCATTTTTTAATGCCGTCAATGGAAAATAGAGTCTATTGTGATCAACAGCATTTAATTGAAGATGTGGAATAATTATAGGATATCCATCAGAAGGATCGATAAATGCTATAGCTCTTATACCTATTTTATCTGTAAAAAGCTTATATCCTATCACATTTAGCCTTTTTTCTTCTAAATCAGTTTTTGCTTCTTTAGTAATAGCTTTAATTATTTTTCTAGGGATACCACCAGGTGGCAAATCTCTAATAGGAGTTACAGCAACAACATTATTATAAAAGACTTTATAAACATTAATATAAGTCAAATATCGGAAAAAATCTAATTGATTGAAATATTCAAGGTCTTCTCCTTCTCTTTTAATATGAGTAAAATCAGCTTTTACTTGGATAAATTTAAATGGTGCTTCAGCAGTCATATAAAAAATTCCTTGCTTCGGATTTTTTTGCACATTTTCTTTACTTGTACCTGCAAAAAATTGACCCCATACTATTTGATCTCTGTTTTTCGCCCGATTTGATGTAATAATTGTAAGATGTGGCCAACCTCTTGAATCTATTGTAGAAACTAATTTTACCATTATCTCTGGTTGAGTAAATTCAATAAGTTCATCCGAAAATTCAGAATCCCAACCATATTTACTATTATATTCACTCATATTTTATCAAGTATTTTATTTTATTTAAATTGTTAATTGATATTATCAACACGATGGTGTTGTTGATTTTTTATTTTTTTTGGTATTTGTGTAATCATCCTTTGATCTTCTTGTCAATCCTGACCAACATGGGTTTTTAACACCTGTTTTTTCTGCTATACTAAGAAAATGTTCCATCTCTTCTTTTTTCATTAATGGTTCGTCCTTCAAGGACCATTTCATATCTAGTCTTTCATATTTTGAGATACAAAGGTTATTAAAAGAAAGAAGATCCCATCTCTCAGGAAAATTTTCTAATTTATTGACGATAAACTCTCCTATTCCTTTAAGATTTTCATCATTAGCAGTATAATGAGGGATAATTGGAGTTCTAATCCACATTTTTTTACCATTTCTTTTCAAATTATTAGAAATCCAAATAGCATTTTCTAAGATAACTTCATTGGGAACTCCTGTATATTTTTTGTGCTTATAAGAGTCTATATGTTTTAAATCTAAAAGTACTAAATCTACATAAGGCAGAATTTTTTCATAAACTACTTTGGATGCATATCCACATGTGTCTATAGCTGTAGATATTCCATTTTCTTTACATTTTTTCAAAAAGCTGATAATAAAATCAGATTGTTCAGTAGGTTCACCGCCAGAAACCGTTATTCCTCCATTAGATTTAGTATAATAAATCTTATCTTTTTCAATCTCATAGAAGAGGTCATCTAAATTCCACCATTTACCTAAAATATTTAATGCAGTAGAAGGGCATTCCTCTGCACACTCTCCGCATCCATTACATTTTTTTCTATCAATATTTAGGCCAATTTGGTCAAAAGATAGTGCTTTTTGTTGACATACTTCTATGCATGTTTTACATCCAATACATTTATGCTTAAACCATTCAAGTTGAGGAATTTTAAGTATAGATTCAGGATTATGGCACCATATGCATTTTAATGGACAATGTTTAAAAAACACAGTTGTTCTGATTCCTGGACCATCTTCAGTTGAAAATTTCTGAATTTGGAAGATTAAAGCTTCAGATAATGCCATAATCTTAAATTTTTTCTTTAGTTTTAATAATAATTGGAAAATAAATAAAAATTACTAAATTCTATGAGATTCTCTTGCAATTATCTCATCCTGTAATTCTCTACCTATGGTGGTGAAATATGCATTATAACCCGTTACTCTAACTAAAAGATTCTTATAATTTTCGGGATGTTTTTGAGCGTCTTTCAACATTTCAGCATCAAGCATATTAACTTGTAACGCAGTCCCTCCATTTTCAATGTATCCTCGTAAATAAGCTTTAAATTTCTCTTTATGTTCTGGATCTTTAATTATAGACGGATTAAAAGTAATTGTATGGCTTGCTCCATTGGGTAAATAATTAAGGTATTCTCCAGATTCAGTTTTTCCTCCTAATACTTTACCAATAGAATTAGTAACTGCTGTAGGCCCTTTTGTATCAGCTCCATTGGTAGGACAGATTGCATTTGATAGATATGATCCCTTATTCCGTCCATTTGGTGTTGCTATTGTATAACTAGCGTCTGCTCCAGCCCAGTAGTTCCATGATAACATTCCTGGACGATATTGATAGTTGGTTGGTGTTTTATATTTCCAACATTCTTCAGCCCATGTTTCCATTACCATTTTAGAAAATTCATCAACATCATCTTCATCATTCCCATATTTAGGAGCTTTATTCATTAAGTAAGTTTGTATTACCTCGTTTCCTTTAAAGTCATTCATAAGGGAATTTTTGATTTGTGCTATTGTGTATTTTTTATCCTTATATACAAGCTTCTTAATTGATAGTAATGAATCAACTGTCGTAGCATATCCCACTCCTTCAACAGTTATAAATTTTAATTCAGGACCTCCATTTATAATATCTAAACCTTTCTCTATACATCCTCGAACGATCGAAGATAGGTATGGAGTGCGAATAAAATCACCTCGAAGTTCTTCGCATAAATTGTTTATCTCCACAGTATATCTAATAATAAATTCAACTTGTCCTTTCCAAGCGTTATAAAATTCTTCCCATGATTGAAAATCTTCAGGATTTCCTGTTTCTGGTCCGATTTGTTCACCAGGTTTAGTAACAATATCATTTTTAGGCATATTTTTACCATTCCATAATGTTAATTCAATAGATTTAGATAAATTAGGATTACAATTTACAGTTCCGCTTCTATCATTACCTTGCATAGTATTTTCTAGGCAACCTACTACTGCATAATTCCAAGCTTCTTCTTTATGTATACCTTCTTTAACCATTCCAGCAATACTTCTCTCGTCAAAATTCAGAATGAATGGAGCTCCTTGAGCTCTCGCAATCATCTCTACTAATATATCCAAAAGTCTATCCGGAGAATTTCTATGAATTCTTACGTTAGGTTTAGGCTCAAGACTAGGATACCATGAATCTATGACTTCAAGCATAGTGTAAGTAAGTTCATTTGTTAAATCATCTCCATTTGAACCACATCCAGAAAGTGTTATAATTTGACCGAATCCTGATAATAATCCCTGATTACCAACTCTAATCATTGCATCATACACAGTATTACAATGAAACCAGAAACTGCTTAATATATCTTTTGCAAATTCTTTACTGAATGTTTTTTGCTTAATAACATCTTTTTTATATAAATCCCATAGATACTGATCAATTCTACCAAAAGAGAGGCCTGCTCCAGGGTATGATTCTTCAGCCATTACTAACATATGAGTTAGCCAAACTGTTTGAACTCCTTGCCAAAAAGTCTCAGCAGGCTCCCATGGTACTTTTTCTAAATTCATTGCCATTTGTTCAAGTTCTTCAGCTCTCTTAGGATTATTAGTTTCAGTTTTTAATCTTCGGCTCTCTTCAGCATATTTCTTTGCTAATTTCTTTGGAATTTTAGCTGCAGTCATGATTGCTCTGAGTTCTCCTCCTTTTTGTCCAATTTTTTCCTCTTCTGTAAGTTCCTCATAGGTTTTGCGTGCTTTTTCATAGATATATTTAAATCCTTTTTTAACTACAGTTTCATAATCAGGTATAATATGCCCTGGAACTGCTCCTAGATTTCCAAATCCAGATTTATGGTACTTAAAAACAGCTTCTCTATTTCTTACATTTTTCTTCCAATATTCTTTTGCTTCTTCCTCATTAAAACATCTGCTTAATTGAGTATTAAATCTCCCACCTGCAATTAAGTCATTTTCAGAAATAATTTCGTGAGGAATATAGTCAAGCATAACTTTTTCGAGAAAGGTGACTCTACGTTCTGTTAGAGATAATTCCCAAAAATTATCTAGCAATTCAACTGGTATAGCCATTGATCTATAGGATGAAGCAAAAACACCTTTATCATTTTTCCCTAATACTTGGATATAGTAATATACTTCAGGATTAATATACCAATCTCCCTCATGAAAAATGATATCCCAATCTGTTCCTGTTGTAAATGGTATAAATTGATTATTCCATTCTCGCTCTAAACCCTTGAAGTAATAATCTCTAAGCCATTTCGAACGAGGAGAAAGATCGTGAGATTCTGCAATAGGGAATTTTGGATCTCTTTTATGATATGAATGATTTAAATTGGTTTTACTCATGATTTTAAACCTTTTCAATCTTATTAATTATAAATAATTTTATATCTCTTAATAATTTAAGAGATCTTCTTTTAATTTTAATTAAACCAACTACAATTTTAAAATTTTAAATTATTCTTAATAACACTAATTCTCAAAATGAATATTAATTTTAATAAAATAAAAAAGATAAAGAAAAACTGATTCTTTCTTCGCATTCCGCTTACTTATATCTGTTTTCTCATGTCTTCGTTTTAATTTTACACTAATTATGAGGAAGGAGTGTTAAATTCACTACGCTCAAAACCCCAAGAATTTAAAATATTCTCTGCATTTGTAATAATTTCTTGAAAAAACAATTTTAATGGAATGATTTTATTTCGATGTCCTATTGCTGTTGATGGAGCCATAAAATTCTTTAAATTATACTTAAAAATTTTTTTGTGAAATTCTTTATCAAATATATCTAAATTAATCCATTTTTCTTTTATCCTTAAAGGCACTGGGCATTCTTCGGTTGCCATTAATGCTGTTCCAAAGCAAACAGCGTCCGCACCCATAGCTAAAGCACTTAAAAAACCTCTTGCGTCTCCAATACCTCCAGCGGCTATAATAGGTATTTTGATTAATTTTTTTACCATGGTTATATTAACTAATGTAGTATTTGAAATTGGATTTTTAAAACCTGTTCCTTCTAGACCAACTAAGGTAACTGCGTCAGCTCCTTTCTTTTCTGCCGAAATTGCATGTTTTACTAATACACACTTATGAAACCAATACCCTCCTGCATCATGAATTCTTTTTCCAATATATGAAGCTTTATAACCAGAAGTAGTAAAAATTTTACAGTTTTCATTCAGCGCACTTTCTACATATTCTAAATATCTTTTTTTAGTTTTATCATCTTCATTAGTATCTTTTAAACTCTGATGAGGCAATGAAAGATTTACTCCGAAGGGTTTATCAGTTAATTCTTCCATTTTTCTTAGATCATGTTTAAAATCATCTGTTTCTGGAAAGTTCAATGCTGCAATAATACCTAATCCCCCCGCATTCGAAAATGAAGAGGCAAACCCTGATTTACCCCACCCTCCAAAAGCACCCATAACTATAGGGTATTCAATTCCTAACATTTCTGTTATTTTTGTTTTCCATATCATAATTTATTAATTCGACCACTTTATATGATATTATAGTTTTTTAGCATAAAAGAATTAAAAATATTTTTGAAGAAACTTAGTTTAAATAATTTCTCTTTTTAATTTTTTACCTTTTATCATACTTTTTCTTACATTATCCCCTGTTTTGAGACGCCATTTCTTTAAACGTGCTTTCATATCACCAAGAATATCTTTGTATTCTATATTATTAATCAGATTATTTAACTCAAAAGGATCTTTTTTCAAATCATAAAGCTCATCGATATCATCGTCGTTCCAAACATATTTATATTTATTTGTCACAACCAAACGACCAACATGATTATTCCAATGACCATGAGTTTCACACATTAGATCATTACGCCATTGAATATCTTCTTGTGTAGCAATAGGTAATAAACTATGGCCATCAATAGGATCATTAAAAGACATACCCGCGGCGTCAAGAAATGTAGGACACAAATCAAGATTACTAACAAGTTCATCACATTTCTTATTAGTAGGAATGAAATCTGGATAACTAATTAGCATTAGAATACGTACCATTTCTTGCGGCATATAACCGTCTTTGTCAAATTGACCCCCGTGACATCCAACTGCATCCCCATGATCACTTGCCCAAACAATAATGGTGTTATCGCCTAACCCAAGTTCCTCCAAAGTATTAAGGACCAATCCACCTGCTTCATCTATTAAAGTCTGTTGAGCATAATTTAATGCTAAAACTTTCTGCCAATCCTCCCAAGGTAATGGATTTGGATATATAAGTTTACAATTTTCACTTATGGGATAAAAATGATTATATTTATAAATTTCTGGCTTACTTTTTAAATCATCGCGGAAACTAGGAAGTTCAGGGATATCCTTCGGATTATATAAATCTAAATATTCCTGACTTGCGAAATAAGGATGATGTGGTCCCCAAAAATCAAGACGCATATGAAATGGTTGAGATTTAGGATTTTTTGCGATTTCTTTTAATTTATCACAAGCAAGTGAAGCTAAAAAAAAAGCTTCATGAGATTCTTTAGGAGTAAGCATAATCCCTGTAGTTTCTTGTGATAGTACAGGAAAATTAGGAATATGGAGTTCTCCTTCTTTTATTCCAAGAGCTTTTGTATATGGATGTTCAGGTCCAAGGAAATTTTTTTGTATTTTTACTTTAATAAAAGGAAGATTATTTCTTTTTAAATATTCCTTATATTCACGTGAAGTATACGGATTCCCATATGTAGAACCACCACTAAATCCTCTGCATTGAAAATCTAATGCACTTCCTCTCCCTGCATGCCATTTTCCATAATAATAATTTTTATATCCACTCTTAGCAAGTTTATCAAGATAGACTTCCCTATCATATTTATGATTTGTCTCATTCCTAATTTCACCATGATTATGGGGATACAAACCAGTAAGCATAGTTCTCCTTGCTGGACCACACAAAGGACAGGCAGTATATGCTTGGGTGAATTCTAAACCTTTAGTAGCGAGCTTTTTGAAATTTGACCTATGAATTTTTGGACCTCCAACCATTTTACCATGACCATAAAATGCTTGATGATCATTTAAGATGTAGATTATATTTGGTCTTCGGCTCATTATAGATATTCTCTTAATTAAATTACTTTAGTAAAAACAAAATTTGTTATAAGGTTTTCAATTTTTATTTCATTCCAAAAAAGAAGTAATTAATTCAGAAATACTTTTAGCGATTTAGCTCTCAAAATTTAAAAAAATTATCTTTTAAAAAAAAATAGAATGACTTAATTTATTTAAGTCTTGCTTCAGAGAGATGAAGATGGTCTGTTTCGACTTCTACAAAAGCTTGAAAAATTTCTTTCACTCTTGAATTTTGAGCATCAGCAGCAGCTTGTCCGTAAAATTTTATTGCTCTGTCCTCTCTGCTATGAGATTCCTCTAGGTTTGGATTGTATTCAGCAGCACATTTATCATATTTTGGAAATTCTATTTTATCTAACTTTAAAATTTTCTTCCAGACAGAAGCATGTTCTCCTTCCACTTTAGCAAGGATTTTAAATAACTTTTGACCATCTAATTCAGGAGTTTTATTACTTGCACATTTATAAAAGATATTGTTCGATATTTCGACTTCTAAAGCTTTTTCTACATTAGCTTTATCGGTTTCGTTTAATTCAACATCCCAAGCACCAGCGTCATCATATTCTGTCGATTGTACAAAATATTTTTTAAATGCGCCACAAAAAGGGCATCGACTAGGTGCTTCTTCTCCAATATACGCTTCTCCACATATCTTACATACAAATACTTTAACAAAAATCTTTTTTCACTACTTTTATAATTAATTTTTTTCCTATTATTTTCTTACAACTTAGTATAAGAGTTCAAATCTAGATTAAATTATTAAAATTTTCACAGTTTTTATAGTTTTAAGTTAATTTCTAAAAACATTATGCGTTAAATGCAATTATTAAAAAAAAATAGAATATAAAAAGAATTATAGAATCTTTTAAAATGCATTAATTTATTTAATCTTTGAAATGATTTATCGAGTTCTAGGCATAGATCCTGGTAGTCTATCATGGGATTTCTTCGGTTTGGAGGATAATAACACAATTCTTGACACATCTTTACCCACTAAAGAACTAATTGCTAATCCTCAGAAAGCTATAACCATAATTAATTCTGTAAAAAATATTGACCTTATGGTTGCTCCAAGTGGCTTTGGACTTCCTTTAAAAAATGTAAATGATTTAACTGAGCAAGATATTTTTTTTACGTTATTAAAATTTGAACAGAAAGAAAAAGACAAATTAGTTGGACTTGGTGAAGTTCTAAGATTAATAAAAGCTCAAAAGATACCAGGTATCATTGTACCTGGAGTTAAACATTTACCTACTGTTCCAAGATATCGAAAAATTAATAAAATCGATATGGGCACAGCGGATAAGATTTGCACAGCTGTTACTGGAATTAAAGACCAAATGGAAAGATTTAAAGTTAGCCCGGAAAATACAAATTTTATTATGGTGGAGATAGGTTATGGGTTTACAGCAGTTTTAGCAATTGAAAATGGGCAAATAATAGATGGAATTGGAGGAAGTAACATAATGGGCTTTAGAGCTTGTGGTAGTCTTGATGGAGAATTAGCCTATCTAATTAAAAATATTCATAAAAAAAATATATATAAAGGTGGAGTAGCCTATATTTCTGGCTATTCCGATTTGAGTTTGAAAGAAATTACACTTTTAGCCGAGAAGGATGAACAAACTAAAATTGCTCTAAAAGCTTATTTATCAAGCGTGAAAAAAGCTGTTTTTGGAATATCATCGTCTTTTTCATCCAAAGAAAAAATTAAAGAAGTATTATTGGCGGGGAGAGGATCAAATTTAGCATATATTCGAGAGAAAATGATTCGCGGCTTAAATGATGTTGCCCCTGTAAGAATAATGAATTCATATAGTCAAATAGCAAAACGTGCTGCTCAGGGCGCAGCCTTTATTGCCAATGGAATATTAGGTGGTAGATTCGAACCAATTATTAATAATTTAAAAATTAAAGAAGCTAATGGCTCTATTTTAGATGATATTTTTATTCCATTCGAAAAAGAAAAACTGATAAGTGATTTAGATTAGAATTCTTATAATTACTGGCCTGCAAAGTTATGATATAATAGAAAAGATAATCAAACACGTAAAAGTGCATGAGATAAATATTATAAAAGCACCAATATCTATTTCTGCATTTCTTACAGAATCTATAACAACTAATATTTTAGAACAAATAGAAATTTCTAATTATGATTTGATATTATTGCCTGGTTTTGTCCAGTGGGATTCTACTAATTTAGAAGAAAAATTTTCAATAAATATTAGAAAAGGACCTGAATTTGCTTCTGATTTACCTGTAACTTTAAAAAGTTTAGAAAATTTCAAATTATCTAATACAATACCGGCAAATAGATTATTAGAGATTTCAGGAGAAAATAAATATTCAGAAATTGTAAAGGAACAATTAGAATTGGCTAAGAACGATCTAGGTTCTCATACATATTACCTTAATGAAAAAAAAACTAGTATCATAATTGGAAGGAATATACCACCTCCTATAATTGCTGAGATAGTTAATTGTACTGAAAAAAGTAATGAGCAGATTCTTAAAAAAACAAAACATTACATAAATTCTGGAGCGGATATTATAGATATTGGATGTGTATCTAATAAACCGAATCCCGAAAGAATCAAAGAGATAATCAAATTAATTAGGTCTAAACATGATGTTTTGATAAGTATCGATTCAATGGTCCCAGAAGAAATAAATGCTGCTGCAGATGAAAACATTGACATCATTTTAAGTTTAGATCTCGGCAATTATAAAGAAATGTTAAATCTCCCTAAAAACATTCCTATTGTTATACTCCCCACAAATGTTAAGGAAGCCTATTTTCCTAAAGATCCTGAGACTCGAGTTAAAAATTTATTTAAATTAACAAAGATATTATTAAGCAATGGATTTAAGAAACTAATAGCTGATCCATTATTAGAAACACCAATAAGTCCAGGAATTTGTAACTCTTTGGAAGCTTATTTTCTATATAAAAAGAAAATTATTGAAAATAAGTACGAACCTTTTGAATTACCAATGTTTTTTGGAATTTCAAATGTAGTAGAACTCATGGATATTGATTCTATCGGAATTAATGGACTTTTAGCTAGTATTGCAATTGAATTAGATATCGGAATTCTTTTTACTGTTGAACATAGTGCAAAATTAATGGGAGGGGTAAGAGAATTAAAAGAAAGTGTAAAATTAAATTATATTGCCAAACATAATAAAACACCCCCAATAAACCAAGGAATCTCACTATTAAAGGCTAAAGGAAAAACAAGTCAAGAATTACCTCCTATAAATCAAGCTAATATGATATTAGTAGATAAAACCCTACAAGATTATATCCCCGATACTAATGGATATTTTAGAATTTATACAGATAACTATTCTAAAAAAATATTTGTTCATTTCTACTCTTATGATGACAAGTTGCTTCAAAATTTTATAGGGGAAAATGCTGAAGCTTTAAGTAAAAAGATAATTCAAAATGACTTAACTAAAAATATATATCATTTAAATTATTTAGGTAGAGAATTGGAAAAAGCAGAAATTTGCTTATTTTTTGGAAAACCTTATATCCAAGATGAATAAAAAAAAAATTATTTATTAAACAATTTCATGACATATCTTTGCGTCGATTCCAGGTTCTAAAAGTGGACCAAGTTTTGCCATGTTCTTACCTAAATTTTTATTGTGTTGTTTCAATGCATCAGAATCTGCATATACTTCATAAAAAATAATTGAATTTTCCTCTCCCTTTATTGTGTGAGGAATATATTGTAAACATCCTGGTTCTGATTCTTTTATTTTAGGTACAATTTCTTTTAAGGCTTCAATAGCTTTTTCCATATTTCCATTTTTCACTTGAGCTGTTGCAATTAATGTTATTGGTATTACAACCACCAATTCTTTCTTTATATTTTTAATATTAATTTTAATTTTTAATAAAATTATTAATAAAATTGTTAATTCCATAAAAAATTGCATTGGCTAAATAATATTGGTTATTTAGGCAATTTTATTTCTATAATACGTTCTACTCAAATAGTTCATATAAAACCTTTTACAATATTACAATAATTAAAACCAGTCTATTTTAAATTTTAGGTGCTCGTATTAGTTAACATTATTAATTTTATGATGAATTTATGAGTAGAAATTTAAATAATTACTAAACTTATATAGCATACACTTATGAACTAAATAACCTCAAACAGTTTGATATTATGATCCCAAAAAATATGGAATCCTTTCTTAATGAACATCTCCCTAAAGCTACTTTTAAAGCTCGGCTTAAAAAAGATCAAGGAAAATGTTATTTAGAATTTAGTAATTTAGATGTCCATCTTTTATCCCATTTAGGGATTATATGCGATAAAGTAGGTCCTCACTTAGTAGGATGTATATGGGATGAAAATTCACCACTTGAAATCGGTGGATATGTAGTTGTGGATTCCCTCGCGGGAGGTCGCCCTTCAATGGGAGGAATTAGGATGTTACCAAGTATAACTCCATCTGATATCCATAATCTAGCACGAGGAATGACATTAAAAAATGCTGCTGCTAATCTTCCTTATGGAGGTGGAAAAGCAGGAATTGTAGCAGAAAGGGGACTCTCTCCCGAAGAACATACTAAAATTGTCAGTGGTTTTGCTCGATTAATTCGACGATATAAAGATATCTACCTTCCAGGGCCTGATGTTGGCACGAATGATGCTGACATGAAGACTATTGCCATTGAAAATGGGTTAGATAAAGCTCTCTCTAAGCCTGCTGATATGGGAGGGAACCGTATTGATGAACTTGGAGCTGCTGCGGGAGGCGTCATAATTGCATTACAAACTCTGTTAAAAATTATGCCAAGATTAAGAATACTTACTCAATTCGCTAATTTGGAAATTCCTAATACAAAAGATCTTAAAATATTGATTCAAGGTTTTGGAGCAGTAGGAGCTCATGCTGCCCATATATTGAAAGATCGATTACCTAAAGCAAAAGTTATAGGTATTAGTGATTTAGAGGGATATTTATATAATGAATCTGGATTACCTATTGGAGAATTATTTAAATTATGGAAAAAAAATAAATTAGTTACTAATCTATATTTTAAAAATCAAATACTCTCAGAAGGATATAAACATCCAACTAAATTTTCTACGAATGCAGATAATTTACTCCTAGAAAATGCATTTTGTTTGATTCCGGCTGCTCCTATTTTTAATTATTTATGTGTCAGAAGATCTGAAAATCCTTCGATGACTGTTGATCGAATGGGAAAATGGTCAGTGATTATTGAAGGTGCTAATACTTACTCTCCTGATCCAAATAGAAAAGCTGCCCGAATTCGGATGGAACAAATTGTATATCGAGAAAAAGGAGTTATGATCGCAAATGATTATTTAGTTAATTCGGGTGGAGTAATATTTGCAGCTCAAGAGCATATTGTAAAAACCCCAGATCACCTACAAATTCCAGAAGAAATGTTAGGCAATCGTGAATTAGTACAAAAATGGTTAAAAGATCATGCAAATGAATTTGCTAAATTATCAAAACAACGTTTAATAGCAGGTGAAGAAAACAGAGAAAAAGTAATTCATAATAACATGATTGAATTAGTTGATATGCTAACTAAATATCCAGATATGTTACCCTGCACTGCTGCTGAGCAAATAAGCCTTCAGCGTCTTACAGCGAAAGAAAGACAACGTACAGCTAAGGACATTATGATACCAATACCGACTATCGACGTTAAAAGCACAATTCAAGAAGCTGCATCATTAATTATTAAAGAAGTGAGTGATATCATAGCTGTTATTTCGAGTGGTAAACTTGTAGGTGTTGTAACTGATTGGGATGTTACAAAAGCTATGGCGGAGGGAAGTATAGATGTTACTCTTGATAAAATAATGACTAGAGATGTTATTACCACTCATCCAAATTTTACAATCGTAGATATAGTGCGTGAATTGGAACAATATAAAATCTCAGCAATGCCGGTTGTGGAAGAAGGTATTGTATTAGGAAAAGTTAACTCAGATCTCATTGCCCAACGCTATGTATTAGATTTACTACAGTCTCGAGAACCCCATTAATAATTAAAATTTTAAATATAATTTATTAAGAAGATCAAGATCTTAATAAAATTTTATAATATTATATAAAGTATCTCTTTGTGCTGGTCTTTTTCCTGCGTTATTTATTATTTTCACTATTTCTTCTGGAGATAAATACTCACCAAATTCAGCACCAGCACTTTTTGAAATATTCTCTTCCATTAATGTTCCAGAGAAGTCATTAACCCCGTAATTTAAAGAAACTTGCGCAAAATTTGGTCCCAATTTTACCCAACTACATTGGATATTATCAATATAATTATTAAAGAATAATCTTGCTACACAAAATAGTTTTAAATCATCCATTCCATAGTTAGGTTTTAAAGGAAAATTTTCAAGTTGAGATAAGATCGGATTTTCTTTTACGAACGGTAATGGTACAAATTCAGTGAACCCATGAGTTTCCCTTTGTATTTCTCTTAATATTTCCAAATGCTTAACTCTATCACTTAAACTTTCAATATGACCATACATTATGGTAGAAGTTGTTGGAATCTTTAACTTATGAGCAGTAGTTATAATTTCTTTCCATAGAGATGTGTTAACCTTATTTGGACAAATTACTTTTCTTATTTCATCAACTAATATCTCTGCAGCTGTTCCTGGAATAGAGTCTAGTCCTGCTTTTTTTAATTCTCTAAGGGTGTCTACTATCGAATTTTCAAATAATTTGGCTATATAGAATATTTCCTGTGGAGAAAATGCATGTATATGCATCGTTGGATCGATATTTTTAACAGTTTTAATAATATCTAAATAAAATTCAAACTTTACCTTAGGATTTATGCCACCTTGAATACAAACTTCCGTACATCCCGCATTTTTAGCCTCGATTACTTTTTCTCTAATCTGATCAATATTAAGTAAGAATGCATTACGATCTGTTGCTGGTAAACTGAAAGAACAGAACTTACAGCGTTGATAACAAATATTTGTGAAATTTATATTTCTATTTATAATAAAAGTTACAAGATTTTGCTTTTTTTCGAAGCAGATCTGATCAGCTACGTATTGTAAAGCAAAGAATTCTTTTCCTTTTACATTTAAAATCTCTAAGGCTTCTTCTGAACTTATCTCATCCGAATCTAAAGCCTTCTGTAGAATTTTCTTTATATTTGGACTGATATTTTCAGACAACTGAGTATTTATCATCTAAATTTATATTATCTATTACTTTTTTAATATTTTCTGGACAAAAACTTTCTTTCTTTATAAATTTACTATAGATAGGGAGTCTCTCTTTGAGATTATAACCTTTTTCTTTACAAATTTTATATAAATCATCTATTTGAGGCCACTGATTTTCAGGATTTATAAAATCTAATGTAAAAGGGGAAATTCCACCAAAATCATCAATGCCCATATCGATAAACTCTCTCTCAAAACCTGTTATAAGATTTGGTGGAACTTGAATAGCAATATCGTTTTCAAAAATAATTCGAGCAAATCCTACTATTTTAAGCATATCTTCAAGAGTAATTGACTTTTTAGGCTGATAAGGGATATTTTTTTTATTTATGAAATTCTGAATTATTACTTCTTGTATATGCCCATATTTATCATTGATCTCCTTTATTAAGTATAAATCTCCAATGATATCTTCAATACTTTCTCCAATACCTAATAATAAACCTGTAGTAAAGGGAATTTTTAATTTTCCTGCATTATTTATATGCTCTATTCTTTTTTTTGGCAGTTTTCCAGGAGAATGCTCATGTACTTCGCCCTTTTCAAAGAGTTTCATGCTAGTACTTTCAAGCATCAATCCCATACTAGCATTATATTTTTTTAAATTCTTTATTTCATTATAAGTTAGATATCCTAAATTCGTATGTGGTAGAATATTAAAATCTAGTAAATAAGTGCTAATATCTTTTACAAACTCAATAAAATCTGAACATTTTCTTTTTTCTAATTCTTTTTTAACCTCAAGAAAACTTCCAGGACGTTCTCCAGACATTATAAGGGCTTCTTTACATTCATTTTGAAGCGCTTTCTGAATTAAATTTACCATGTGTTCATTACTAAGCAAAATAACATTGCTTTCACTATTTAATTTCGGAATTTTATAATTATAAAAGCAATATCCACACTGATTTATACAATAGGTTGAAAGAGAAAGTGTAAAATTTTTAGAATATGTAATTACATAACGATCTTCTTCAGGTAATTGATCTTTTATATCTTTAACCTTAATACTCAATTTCTTAATAGTTAAGCTTATTAACTGCTTGATTTTCTTTTCAATCATCACTTTCTCTTTTTATAACTTAATGTAATATAATAAGTTCTGATTTTAACATCAAATAAATCAAATCTAGGCGCACTTTTTATCTCTTCAAATCCTATTCCTTCTACCAAGCTTGTTGCTTCCTTTCCACCTACAATCCATGGTGCTATAGTTAACCTTATATCATCAATTAAATTATTTTGTATAAAACTCCAATTTAAATTACCACCACCTTCCAATAAGATAGTATTTATTCCCAAACTTTTTAGGATCGGTAAAAGTTTTATTAAATCCACACGTTTACCATCTCCCGCTTTAATTATTTTTACTCCTCTTTCTTCATAATCTCTTTGTTTGGTAAACGGAACATTTTCAGTAGTGCAAATTATTGTAGGATAAATTTCTGGTCGAAAGGAAATTACATTCGATTCTAGTGGTATCGTCAAATTGCTATCTAAAACAATTCTATAATATCCTTTGTGATTATAATATTTAATATGCAATTTTGGATTATCTTTTAAAATTGTATCCTTTCCTACCATTATTGCATCAACTTGAGTTCGAAGTTTATGAACCTCTTTCCAATCAACTTTATCCGATAATTCTGAATCACCCTCTTTAGTTGCAATTTTACCATCTATAGTCATTGCAGCGTTTAAAATAATATAGGGTTTGTTAACTTTTTTCAAATACTAATCCTCCTTTAATAAATGTCTTCTTTATATTTTCTGATTTTGTTCTTTGAGTAATTAAATCATATATATTATTAAAATCTAATATAGAAGAAAAGAGATTTGGAGAGCCAAGATCAATTAAAAAAAGATCAGCAAATTTTCCTTTTGAAATTGAGCCAAACTCTTTTTCGAGATTAAAATTTTTTGCAGCATTAATTGTAACCATTTTCAATAAATCTTTAGAGGAAAATTGAAGCTCTTTATTATAATTGCATAAAACCCTCGAAATTCGATAAAGATATCGTATCTCTTCAAATAAATCTGTATTATTTACCATTAAATTATCTGTTCCTAAGGATATTGGAATTTTTAAGCTTAAGATTTCATTGATGGGAGGAAATCCAGTTCCAAAATATCCATTACAACGAGGACATAAAACAAGAGATTTATGATATCTGTTTATTTTTTCTAAATCATTTTTGATAAATTTTGTTCCATGAATGATTACATCAACAAAATTATCACTAAACATTTCATTTATTAAATTTTCACTACGAATCTTTTCTGCACAATGGCAAGCAATAATTTTTTTAAATTTATGTTTAGCAGATACAACAAATTTTTTATTTGATGAACTAATTTGTTTATAACTAGATAATCCAACTCCATCTGCCATATCAAATATAGCTTCTATTTCACTTTCATCCATAAATCGTCCTAAAACTAAAAAGTTAATTGGACTGCCAGCAAGTACCTTTTTTAAAAGCTTTACTCCCTTAACCCCTTCCTCTCGAAAATCAATGAAAAATGTAATACCGTTTGAAAGCATTTCCAGAACAGCATTTTGAATTCCATTAATCTTAATATCTTTTGGAGTTTGTCTTAATAATTTATGTTTAAGACCAAATGGTGGGGCAACGATTTCCCCTAGTTCTTTATTAAAACCCAATTCTTTTGCAAAATTATCTCCAATATGGATATGTGAGTTTATAAGACCTGGAATCATTAAGAATGTCTGATGATTGGGTAGAATTTCGATATTTGCACTTATATTATCACAAGAAATATGGATAATTCTTCCATTTTCGTCTATCTCTAAATTTACATTCTGCTTTAAATCTAAATTCTCTCCAATTAAAGCATATTTGCTATATAAGAATTTTTTAGCCATTAATTCATAAACAATGTAAATCATTTTAAATATTTCTAATCCTTTTAAAGAATAGAACATTAAAAAATTAATTTTTGATACTGGTGGCTATAAATTACTAAATTTAAAACAGATTTACAAGATTCTGGTTCAATAATAGATATTCCAATTGACAAGGTTGGCATTGTAGAATTGCAAAAAAAAGTTGAAATAGTTCAAGAAAATAAAAAGTACTCTTTCTATCCTAAAATTTCTGCCTTAATCAATCTTCCCGCTGAACAACGTGGGATTCATATGTCCCGAACTTCGGAAACTATAGAAGAAGTTATTAATGAAGTAATTTTCAGACCAACTCCGACTATTGAGCTTGTTGGAGATAGAATTATAAAGAAATTAATGGAACAACACCCTTATACTTCTAAAGCTGAAGTAAAACTAGAAGGCAAAATTGTTGTTCAAGTAAAAGAAAATGATGAAAGACTTATTCAAAAATCATATGACATTAGTTCATTTGTAAAAGCAAGTCGAGATATTTCGGGAAAGCTTGATTTTAATTATTTCATAGGTGCTAGTGCAGTTGGTATGACTGTCTGTCCTTGTGCTAAGGAGCTTTCTTTGGAATATGCAGAAGAAGTTGTTAAATCTAGAAAAGATATAAATGTTTCCGAAGAAGATCTTAATAAACTGTTAAATCTACTTCCTTTCTCCTCACATAACCAAAGATCCATTGGGACAATAATTATCCAAATAAAAGATTTAACTAATCATAAGGTGGATGTTTTAGATATAATTGATGTAATAGAAGAATCTATGAGCGGTAAAATTCAATCTGTTTTAAAAAGACCAGAAGAGGCCGAATTAGTAAGAAGTGCACACTTAAAACCTCTATTTTCAGAAGATGTTATAAGAGAAATGGCAAAAAATTTCATTTTAAGAGATTTTCCCAACCTTGAAGATGATTTTAAAGTAAAATTTAAAGTAGAAAGTCTAGAATCTATACATCCCCATAACGTCTTTGCTTCACTGAAAACGACCGTAGGAGAGTTAAAAGAAAGACTGAAATATATCCATTAATTCCTAATTGAAAAATTGATTATTTTGGAAATTACTATCCTTTCTTTAGTAAACCCTTATAAATGACTATATAATTTTTTATACTAATAATTTTAGGATTTTTCCTATAATTTGACGGAATAGGAGCATTACATCTAGAACAAAGACGAGAGCTTCTGAGCCAATCTTTGAATTCATCTGCATGAGCGGGATATCTACAATTTGGACATAAAATTATTCCTCTACCATTATCCTTAGGACTTTCAGGCAATCTAAAACAAAATATACATTTAAAATCGTCTATTGATAAATTGGCTGCTTTTGGTCTATATAACTTAAAATTTATATGCTTTATGGTACTTTCAGTACTTCTAATTGGTCGACCTGTTTTACTACTACTTGTTGTCCTAGTAGTTGTTTTGACTCTAGAACTTCTTGATTGTATATGTGCATTAGGCGTTGATCTTGATGAATGGGATACTGATCTTGAAGTACGAGACAGTGTTCTAGTTGAGGGTGTTGGAGATGATCGTGTTGTACTATGGATACTTTCTCTATGTCTATTAGGTGATGTTAAATCATTCAATCTATTAGTACGTCTTGCTATATAGTCTCTAGTTAATCGGGGTAATTGGTGTCGAGCTCCAAAAAATCCATGAATAATTATTATTAATATACTTCCAATTAGCAATAACAAAAGGTTTAGATCAATTAAAAAATGAATAGGTATTAATAAAGATTCATAGAAATCAATAAGTGAATAAAAACTTATCCAATAAACAATTATGAAAAATAAAATTGAGAATCCTAGAATATACCCAAACTTCCGGGCATTTACTGATTTTGTGCCAAAATAAATTACATTATATTTTCGAAAACAACGATATAAAGATATTGAACCATATAATACATAAGGAGATCCAAATAAAATACTCCACCAACTTAAATATAAAGCTGAGCTTACAAGAAGATTTTCTCCTAATAAACCAGTAAAATTTCCCCAGATTGAATAAAATATACCAATAAAAACAGGACCAACAGTAAAAAATGCTGTATTGTGAGGACTTCGATATTCACGATATTGTTTAATATTTTTTAAAACTTTGAAAGAAAAAATTAACCATATTCCTATTAATAGCCAACTCACAAGTACATTAAAAGAATTTAGAATTGCACCATGTATTATGCCTATCAATGAAAATATCGCCAATGTTATTGCGACAGCTTTAAATTTAGGCACAGTTTAATAATCACCAAATTTCTTATGTTTTAATCTTCATCATATTCGAGGTATACAGCTTTCCCTTCAATTATAGGATTCATGAATTTTAAAATTTCTGGAAGCATCTTAATATCTAATGATCCCTTAATTCCATATACTAAAGGATACCATGTTTTAGTTCTAAGATCTGCCGTATATATTTCAAATCCTGTGGATTTTCCATCAATTTGGTATGGATCAATAACAAGAGCAACGGACTTATCCCACAGTTTTTGATATCTCGCTTGAGTGCCCATATCTTCTGCGCTTAAAAAACATCCGTAGCTCGGGTGTGAATGGTACCACCCACAGATAAATAATTTTTGTTTTTTTATATCTTGGTATGCTCTAGCATAGTTTTTATAGTCTTTAATTTCAGCATAGACAGCTGTACCATGCCCCATTGGATAGGCATCCTCGATCTGTAAGAGACCATTATCTTTTTCTATTTTTCCTGCTAAAAGACCTATAACTTCCACCCATTTTTCTCTTGGAATCTTAGAATTCGCATATTTAAGTGCATGACTCGCTATTTTAAGAATCGTTTTTACTGAAATATAAATTTCCTTATTGATTTTCTCTTCTTCTTGAATATCAAACTCTTTTTTTTCCACAATTTCTGCTGTAGGTATCTTTGTAAGTTTTATAATAGGTTTATTAAAAGATTTTTGTGTAAGAATTGAAGAAATTTCTTCTGTTAATTCGTCTTCTTCTAATGCAAGTTCTTCACAGATTTCATCTAGTAGTTCTTGTTTTATTTTTTCTTTTATCTTCCTTTTAATTGCATCTTTGATTGAATTTTTACCTGATTCTTTAGCGTCCATAAATGAAATCACCATTTTTTGTTTGCATACTTCTTAACAAGATTTTTTACTTTTTTCTCGAAAAATTTTGGATTTTTCATCATTTCAACTGCTGCTTTTTTATTGAAAACATCAGTAGGATTTACATATTTTCCGCGTGTATTTAACATAGCAATTATAGCTTGAACAACCGTAACCGCTGTTTTTGAAGGACTCCACCCCCCTTTTTTACCTATTAACGATGGATCTACTAAAGCTAAACAAATATTTCTTTGGCCCTTATATTCAGATGGTTTTGGCCAAAAATTTGGATGCCAAATTGGAGTATGAAATCTAACAAAAGGAGGTTGGCTAGGATATTGAGCTGGGAATCTCAATTCTAATCTAAAAAGACCACCTGCATAAGCTGTTCCTTTGGGGCCTTTAATTGAAATTGCTAAATGATCAATACTCTTCTTTTTAGGATTAAATGGTATTAATTGAACAATACTACCCTCTTTCAGCATTTTTTTTAATCCCGCATAATCTTGGGAAATACGACTACTTCTTATACTCATTTTCTCAACCCTTTTTATTATCTTTAATTTTATATTGAAATTTTTTCTTTAAATAATTGTTTTTTTCTTAAAAAATTAATTTAAAATCGTTTTTTGATTCAAATTTTGTTTTATTTTTAAGGTTACAAAAATTTCTCCACCTTTAAACCCTACAGCTGTCATAAGTTCGTAATTTCTTAAACCATTTTCAATTGGATTCTTTTCTAAATCAACTATCATAATATCATTGAAATCCAGTAAAGTTAGAATTGGTTCAGAATCTGGATCTAATTTAAATCCGTTTTTCTCCAATATTTTAATTATATTTATACAAGGTGATTGAGATCTCAATTTTATAGATACACGGCGAACGTCTTTACCACATTGAGAACATCCTGGATTTCTTTTTTTTTCAATATGGTAAAATTTCATTGTAATTGCATTATAGATCACATAATTTCTAATAGGTTCACCTAATCCTTTATGTCCTTTTTTCCAATGAAGAATTTTGGTGGTTTCATGTGATTGTAATGCAGAAATAACCGCATTTACAGTTATTATTCCAGGATCGTGTCTATCAATGATTTTCACAATATCATCCTTAGTATATTCAGGAAAGAAATTATACTTGGTCACTAGTTCATTTGCAACCTTTTGAATGAATTTAATATCATTTACATTTTTTGGATTTGGATCTCTATCAAACTTTTCTCTAAATGCCATATCTCCTTTAAAAACACAATGGATCCTTTTTCGAGGGATTCCAACCACAGTACAAGCAGCCATTTCATCAGTTTCTCCTACGGGTAATGGATTGCATTCATAACAAGCATTTTTATAGGGGAAAACTGTATATACATGACCATGATAACCAGATACTCCTCCGTCTACTAATGGCTTTCTAAATCTTATACACTGTGCATTTAAATTTAGGCGTGCATTCATCGAATCAAGACCACCAATAACAACATCCGCAGCTTGGTATAGTGCGGGATTCAAACGTTCTAGAGAGGTATGGTATCCCTTAACAATAATATTAGGATTAATTTCTTTTAACTTTCGAGCTGCAACAACTGCCTTAGGTTCTCCAATCTTTGCGCCCGTAAAAAGAACTTGACGGTTTAAGTTAGAATGTTCAATAATGTCTAAATCAATAAGATCAAGATGACCAACACCGAGCATAGCTAAGTTTTTAGCGATTTCACAACCTAAACCTCCAACCCCAACTATAAGAACTCTTGAATTCTTTACCACTTTCTGGGACCATCCCTCCAAACGAAATTGGCGGTCATAAAGGTCTCTCTCTTCCACTGATAATTCTTTTGCGAAAAAATCTGTATCCTTATCCATTATTATCACGATTAATTTTTACAAAAAAAATAAAAAAAATTGAAGAGCTAAATGCCCTTATATTATATTTTATGAAGAAAGTTTTATAAGTCTACCCAGCCGTACTAGCGGGGATTAATAGAATATCGTCACCATCATTTAGATCATAGTCGCTTAGGGAACTATTTTCATCCATAGTAACTCCTCCACTAGAAATATGGAAATCATTAGGATCAAGACCATATAAATTTCCTAATGTTTGTTTAATGTCTCTTACTGGATTGCTGTCATTTACCGTTAACTTCTCTTTTTTTTCACCAGGACCAATTGTTGACATAAAATATAAAGTCAATTTCTTTCCTGCAGAAGGAATTTTACTTGCAGGAGTTTTAGATTTTACAGGTTCATTTACACCTAAATCTTCATCAAATTCATCAAAACTCATTCATTTCACTTCCTTTTTTTTTTTAATTTTTAATTTTTGTTATACTTAATAAAATGACGTTAGAAAGATATTATAAAACCCTTTGGAATGATTTTGAAGTATTCAAGGTCTTCTCCAAAAATAAAAAGGTGAAAATTAGAATTCTTAAGAAATTATATTATAAATTGTATGAAACCCTATCAATATATATATGAATTAAAAAAAGTTGTTTTAGAGAGAATATATAATTATAAAAACCAGATTAATCGACGGAATAAAAGTAAAGGCTTATGAGTCCTCTGGATGATGCAGAATCTGTTGTTCTCGAATTAGTAAGGGAGTATTTAACAAAGAAAACCTTCTTTTCAATTAGAGAAATTATCTCCTTTATAAGCAATAGAGTACGATACAATCCAAATATAAATGAGAATAGAATAGAGTTAGTTTTGAAGAATTTAATTAAGCGGCGTGTTATTATCCCTGGAACAAAATTAATGAAAAACAATATTATAGAACATCCTAAAAGAAATGAAATCTTCAATTTTATTAAAAAAAATCCTTCAAATATTAATGAAATAATGAAGCGTCTAAAAATTGGCAGTAATCAAGCTTTATGGCATTTATCGTGTTTAGAAAAATTTCAATTTGTTAGATCAAAACAAATCAATAATCATAGAATGTTCTTCAAATTTGATTCAAATCCAAAGCTTGACCCATTTTACTATTATTTAAAAAAAAATATCGTTCAAGATATAATAAAATTTATGAAAATAGAAAATAAAGCATTAAAAATCACAGAGATAGCAAATGGTTTGAAAAAGAATCATAGTACTATTAAAAAATACATAGATATTTTAATAGATTTAAAATTAATAAAAATTGAAAAAGAAAAAAATAGGAATATATTCAAATTAGATCTTAGAAAATATTCTAATGTAAGAAAATCAATTCAAGGTGAATGAGATTAAAAACTCCAATTTTATTCCAATCCCCTTTAAATTTTAAATTAAATATTATAAATTCAGAAAATAATCTAATTAAAAATCATGAGAAAAAATTATAGAATTTTAAGTATTTTCACTCTTTATATAGTGTGTATTTTGTTCTATATCTTTTTTTTCCTATATCGCATAGAAAATACACCATTATTTCTTGTTCTTACTATTGGTAGTGTTGCTGTTTTATCCACTAGTACAATTTATACAGTTTCAGTTTTACAGTCAAAAAGTAGTCCCGTCAAGACGATAAAAGAAAAAAAATATATCACAAAACCAAAGTCAATTCAAAAGAAAACTTTCACTATTATTGAAGATTATATTGATGCTCTACCCTCAATAGAAGATTATGTTGAATCAAATGAGTCCTATAAAGATATGCCAATTATTGATAAATATATTTTTTCGATCTTAAGTCAAGAAGTATTAAATAAAATTGACTTGTTAGGGTTATCAAAAATGGACAAGATATTGTTTATTAGAGAAATGATTTACTATGATCCAAATGAGAGAAAAGAATTAATCGAAAATATGTTAGAAAACAGAGATAATATTAATGGTGTAATACCTTATACACCACCTAAAAGTTCTATAGAAATGGAAGATCAAATTCGTGTATATGTAAGATCACTTTTAGAACCTGGTGAGAAAACGAAAATTATAATAATAGATACAGCTGAATCAGCAGGAGTAGTTAAAGACAGAGTTGCACTATTATTTGATTATGAACAACAAGATTTTCTCTTATCTTCCGGAGGGATATTATTAGATGAGAACTCACGGATAAAAGACTATAGTATTGATGATGATGATGAAATTGCTTTAATTCCCTCACGAAAAAAGAAAAATTAAAAGTAAGGGCAGCTAATTTTAAATCCCTTTACTTATACCAGGAAGATTTAGCCAGCAATACTAGCTGGAATTAAAAGTATATCCTCTCCATCAGAAATAGTATAATCGCTTAAAGGATTAATTTCATCCATTGTTACACCACCACAAGATAAATGAAAGTCAGCAGGATCTAAACCAAATAAATTTGCAACGGTTTCTTTAATATCACCGACAAGATTTCCATCATTAACAGTTAATTTTTGTTTTTTCTCACCCGGACCAATAGTAGACATAAAATATATTGAAATCTTCTTCCCTCCAGAAACAATTTTAGTAGTAGGAGTTTTTGTTTCAACTTCTTCCTCTACACTCTTTTCAAAAGGTTCTTTTACATCTTCTTCTTTATTATCTTCAAGATCTTCATCTAATTCTTCTAAATCTTCATCAAATTCTTGTTCATCAAATTCATCGTCAAATTCATTATCAAAACCCATAAAATAAACCCCAATAATTATATTTTAAATATAAATTATACAATTTTTTTGCTATGAATATATGAAAATAATAGAAATTAAGTTATATAAATAGAATCTACAAAATTTTAATGTTAAAATCTTGATTAGCAAACACTTTAGAGTCAATATTCATATGAATTTATTAATAGAGTATGTTAAAAATTGAACCATTATGAACGACGAACCAATTCCTAAGTATCAAATTCGAGAAAAAACACCAGTTGAAAATTTTGATACAATTTCTGATAAAAAATTGCTTAAAAAATTAAAAAAAGAAAGGATCAAGTTAAATAAAGAAAAGAGTGAATGGGAAAAAATAATTAACCAAATTGAAAATTACAAAGAAAATGTTGAAAATCTTGAGAAAAAAAGAAAAGAAAAAGAACTTAAAATTAAATATCTACTTGAACAACGAGATAACTTACGGGATGAGTTAGAACGAACGAAAAATCAAATAAAGCAACAGAATAGTGATTTAGCAACTAAAGAACAACAATTTAGAGAAAAAATCAGAAATAAAAATGAGGAATTGGATCAAAAAAATGCTGAATTAGAAAGATTTCAAGAAAAGTTAGATAATTTGAGAGAGGATATTGGAAATCAAAAAAAGAATCTAGAATGGGAAAAACAAAGAACAGAAAAACGAATAAAGGAAATTAAAACAAAAATTCCAGGGATGGAAAGAAGAGAAAATGCTTTAGAAAGAACTATTAATGATTTAGAGTCTAAATTAATGGACTTGAGAAACGAAATCAAAGATTTAACTAAAGATCGAGATAATTTAAATAAGGAAATTAATACTTTAAGGAGAGAAATTAGTGATGAAAAAAATCGAATTTCTAACGAAAAGAAAAAATTAAAAGAAGAAAGAGAAAAAACTCGTTATAAAAAGCAAGATATTGATCTACAATCACGTGAAATTGATAAGAAAAAAACAGATCTGAAAAAATATAGAGATAAAGTTGAAAATGATGTAAATGATTTGGAAAAAAGAAGACGTCAACAAGAAGCAAGATTAAAAGAATTAGAGAGAAAAGTTCCTGCGGCTGAAAACAAATATAACTCCTTAAATAGGAAAATTCCTAATTTAGAAGAAAAATTTAGAAGATTAAATAATGAATACAGACAATTAGAAAAGCAAAAAGTGACCTTAGAAAGTGATAAAAATATAATTAAACGTGAAAGAGAAAAATTGGAAAAAGATAAACAACGATTTCTAAATGAGAAAAAGGCATTTGAAAGAGAAATAAGAAAGATTACAACGAAATCTCCATCAATTAAAACGAAAAAACCCTCAAAAATTAATACTAAGACTCCTTCAAACTATTAAATATTTATATTATGAAATTCATGAAAATTATTCAAGCAATTGAAGGAGATTATATCGAAACAAAAAGGGAAAATTTATTTTTCGATGTAAAAGGTCTTCTCCATCCAAATGATTATATTATATGTTTTTTACGTTTTTTTCCTGATCCAAATGGATTACGGATAAAAAATTGTATTAATTTTCGTAAAATTTACAATCTAGAGGAAAGGTATGCTCTTTTAAGAGAAAAGTATCCAGAATTTCTTTTTTTTTCTAAAGAACTCGATTTAGAAGTCCAAGGAGTTAAAAAAAAAGAAATAAAAAAAATTTATACCCCACAAAACTGCTTTAAAAAACTATTAGAAAAAAATAAGTTATCACTTAGCGAAACACGTTCTAGAGAATTAGGTGAATTGTTTCTCTCTCAAGGAAATCTTTCCGAGGGTTCAATTGGAATTACAGGATCAATTATGGTAGGACTGAATACTGAAGAGTCCGACATTGATATAATAATTTACGGTACAGAAACAAGTATGAAATTTCAAGAAATACTTGTAAAGATTTTTGAAAAATCAAATAATTGTAGGAAGTATAATATAGACGAATATAAATCGCATTATAATTGGAGAGTTGGTGGTTCTAATATTCCATTTGAAGATTTTCTGAAAAGTGAACAAAGAAAGCTGCATCAGGGTAAATATTTGGAAAATGATTTTTTTATTAGATATATTAAAAGCCCCAAAGATTGGAAAGGAAATTTTTATGATTATCAATATAAAAATTTTGGAAGAATTAAACTTAAAGCACACATCATAGATTCAAGAGATTCTATTTTTACACCTTGTTCATATAAAATAAATCCTTTAAAAATTCTTGAAAGTAGTAATAATTCAAACAAAATTAATATAAAAGATATTAGCGAAATTAGTTCATTTAGAGGTCGCTTCTGTGAGCACGTAAGAGAAAATGAAACAGTATTAGTTGAAGGAAAGTTAGAAAAAGTAATTTTCAAGAAGGAATTAGAATATTTTAGAGTTTTATTAAGTGATCAAATTCAAGATAAAATGATCATTATTTAATGATAAATAAAATACTCTTAATTCAATTTAAATAAAAATATTTATAACATTATTATTTAATTTGGATAAAAAATGAAGTACTTCAATGCTGACTTGCACATTCACTCCCCCCATTCTATAGGAGTATCGAAATCTTTAAATTTAGACACTATGATCGATACATGCAAAAAAAAAGGTTTAAATGTTTTAGGGACTGGAGATGTTTTACAACCAGATTGGTTAAAATATTTAGAACAAAAACTAGAAAAGAGTAAAGATAGAGCCTACATTTATAAAGATATTAATTTTATCCTTCAATCTGAAATAGAAGATCAAGAAAGTGTCCATGAAGTTGTCTTTTTTGAAGATTTCAATATGGTAAGAACTATTCAAAAGAGATTAGAACCTTATTCAAGTAATATTTTAGGTGAATGGGGTGGACGTCCAAGGGTTAATTTAGCTCCTGCAGAATTGGTTGATATAATCTCAGATGAAGGTGCTTTAATTGGTCCCGCACACGCTTTCACTCCTTTCAAAGCAATATTTCGGCAAAATAGATTTGAAACTCTTTCAGATTGTTATCAAGATGCTACAAAAAATATTTATTTTATAGAACTTGGATTATCTGCCAATACTTATCTTGCAGACAGATTGGAATGTTTAAGTGATGTCACTTTTCTAAGTAATAGCGATGCACATTCACAAGGACCACGTTCTTTAGGGCGAGAATTCAATAGATTTGATATTGATAACCCATCTTTTGAAGAAATAGTATTAGCGATAAGAAGAAAAGATAATAGGAAAATATCACTAAATGTAGGGTTGCATCCTAAACTCGGAAAATATTATAATATGTTTTGCAATAAATGTAGAAGAAGAATACTGTTTAAAAAAGCAACAAAATCTTTTAATGACGTCTTTAGCCAATATTCGATAACAGAAAATTTTATATTTATATATACTAATGATCCCGATACGGCTAAACGAGATTATATTAGCCAGGTAAATAAAGGTAAAGTAGTATGTCCTTCTTGTAAAAAAGAATTAAGTAAGAACTATAAAATAAAATTGGGTGTAAGTGAAAGAATAGATCTGATTTCAACAAGTGAAAAACCCAATCATCCAGATCACAGACCACGTTATATTAATGCTATTCCATTAATCGATATTATACGTTCAGAGAAACACATAACAAGTAAAACTAGTATAACGGTACTCAATGCTTATAATAATATTATTGAGAAGTTAGGTCCAGAATTTGAGATATTAATCGATACACCTATTAATAATATTAAAAAGTTTAATGAGAATATAGCATCAATTATAAAAGCAATGAGAAATGACGAGATTAAATATACTCCAGGTGGAGGAGGGACATACGGGGAAATTAATCTTGAGGTATAATTAAAAAGGTAAATTTAAGAATATATTTTAAATTTTAAATTCTAAATCTAGCTTTATAAGATCTCCACACGTATTACAAGTGATAAATTCGAAGACTTTCACTGCAACTACGAGTAATTCAAGATTTTTTCTCGGAAACTGATTTCTAAACTTTTTCTTATAATTACAGTTTGGACAGCTAATTATAGCCCTTACTTGAATTAAGTCGCTATCTTCTGACACACTTAGGGCTTTATCGCTGCTTTCTTTAGCATTATCAATTTCCATATTTTATACCCTTAGATATTCATGATAATTTAAGCTTATAAATTTATTCTCTACAATGATTTGTCTTCTTTTTCAAACGAAAAAAATTATTTAGTTCAAAATTCATTAAGTTCTTAATTATAAAAGATTTCTCTTGAAAATAATACGTATATCACTGGTATTATCTTCATATTACTACGTTATATTATAAGGATATCGTTCTCGTATTATAAAAGACTTATTTTTTTGATGATACTCGATGAGTGATGATATATTTGACCTAGTTGAATTAGCCAAGTCACGATCATCTGTAAGAGAAAGGTTCAATGAAATAGCTAAGCATAACCAATGTCCTAATTCAAATCCTAATTGTGATGATGACAAATTTTTAGCAGATCTATTAAAAGTTTTGAAAATTAAAACATACGTGGTTGGTGTAGGAGGAGCAGGAAATAATACAGTTTCACGACTTGATGATATGGGTATTAGTAATGCTGAGACCGTAAATATAAATACTGATGCACATGATTTATATTACTCAAACTCAAAGCATAAAATACTAATTGGAAAAGAACGATGTAATGGATTAGGGTCAGGCAATGACCCCTCAGTTGGCGCTGAAGCAGCAGAAGAAGATCGCGATAGGTTAAATAAAACTTTAAATGCTGATATAATCTTTTTAACTTGTGGATTAGGTGGTGGTACGGGGACTGGAGCGGCACCCATTATTGCAGCAGAAGCAAAAAAAAATAATGCAATTGTAGTTACATTTTGCTCACTTCCATTTAACTCTGAAGGTAAGCAAAGATCAGTAAGAGCTCAACTAGGTTTAAAAAATCTTGCTAAATATTCTGATTTCCTAATTCCAATTCCAAACGATAATTTGCTAGGAATTGTCGGAAAAATACCTATGATAACAGGCTTTAAGATTATGGATGAAATACTAATAAGAAATATTGGAGAAGTTGTAAATTTAATTAATAATTGTGGTTTAGTTAACATAGATTTTGCTGATGTGAAAAAGACTTTATTAGAAAATCCTAATGGAAAATATCCTTCGGGATTAGTTGGTATAGCAGAATGTATAGGAGACGACTCAGATTTAATTGAAAAAGCACGATTAGCATTAAATAATCCTCTTTTAAAACCAGACCCAAAACAAGTGAATAGATGTCTAGTATCTGTTACTGGTGATCATAATTTAACATTATCTAAAGTTGATAAAGTTGTATCAACTATATCAAATGAGATCCCCGAAACCGCTCAATTAAAATTTGGCGTTCAAAACAAGCCTGATATGGGATCGAAAATCAAAATAATGGTCTTAGCTAATGGGCCTGTTTCACCATATGTACGAGCTGCTGTGGATTCAGATCATGATTTTACGCCTACGAGCATAGTTGGTTTTTAAATCGAAAAAGTTGGATCTTTTTTACTACTCTTTAAAAATTTATCAACATTTATTCATTTTCACTTATAATTTAAATGATATTATTTTAAGATCTCGAGCATGAATGACAAAGAAATGCCTATAGAAGACCTTAAGAAAGAAATTCGTAACTTTTTAGATAAAAGAAAGGTATTAGTTCTCTGTACTTGCAGCAACAATATTCCTCGTGCAACTCCAATGGATTTCTATACAGAGAAAGACAGTTTTAATATTTATATAGGACCTGCTCCCGGTAGGAAAGTTAAGAATATGGAAGAAAATCCAATTATTAGTATTGGTATATATACTCCTATGTCTGAAGGAAAAATACAAGGTATGCAAATTACAGCTACAGGTAAAGAAAGGTTGATATTTCTAAAAGAAGGAGATGAAGAATTCAAAAAAGCTCAAAAAATTGTACGAGGAAAAAGAAAACTCATTCTAAAAATAATACCTGAAAAAATTGAACTACTTGATTATGATTTTATCAAAAAAGGATACGGGCGCCTTCAAACATTAGAAATATAAAAAAAAATAATTTAAAATTTTATTGTTTAATTAACTTTATTGCTTCAGATCCTTCCATTAAATTCAGTATTTTGTAAACATATCCCTCAAATCGAGTAAAAGCACTAAGACGTTTAGCTATTCCTTTCATTCCTTCATATAACTTATCCTCAGGAATCTCATATATATTATATGTTTTAATATAATAATCTGATATTACCCATTGATGTGTTCTCTTTACAAAATCAGGGTATTTTGGTGCTTTTCCTGAAAGGTAAAACTTTAACATTTCCTCTGCAATATGAGGAGGATATTTGACTTTACTCATGACATAAACCATTTGGTGATTCACCTTTCTAACAATTTTGATTAATTAATCTTGGATTGGTAAAAATAAATATATTAAAACATTTTTAAAATTTTTACTTTTTTAGAATAATTCAAAAATAGGAAATAATAATCTCTTAAAAGTAAATATTTTAGGAGAAAATAAATTCTTTCATTTAATACAAATAAAAATTCTCGAAAATTTCCTACTGACAAATATGATTTCTGAGGAAGAACAAGAGGAACTTAAAAAAGCGCAAACTGATAAAGAATTAAAAAGAGTTTTTAAAATAATTGCATCAAAAAATCCTGAATCTTACTTTCCTACTAAGGAACTTAGAGAATTGGGGTATCTAAGAAAAACGTGTGAATATTGCGGCACAATTTTCTGGACTACCCTTAAAGAAAGGGAAGTTTGTGGAGATCCAGTATGTTCAGGAGGATTTAAAGTAGTTATAGATAATCCTTGCAAAGTTCATTTATCTTTTATCGGAGTTTGGGAAAAAATAGTTGAAATCTTAGAACCTAGAGGATACGTCCCTATTAAGAGGTATCCTTGTGTTGCGCGTTGGAATCCAACTTCTGAATTTACAATTGCATCGATATCAGCATTTCAACCTTATGTTATTACGGGAGAAGAAGAGCCCCCCGCTAAAAAGTTGATAATTCCTCAATTTTGTCTAAGATTCAACGATATTGAAAATGTCGGGATAACTGGCTCCCATAACACAGGCTTTGTTATGATAGGACAACATGCTTTCGTGCCACCTGAAGAATGGAATCAGGGAGAACTTTTTCTGGATATACATGATTTTATTCATGAGGGTGTAGGGTTACCAAAAGAAGAATTAACAATACATGAAGATTCATGGGCAGGTGGGGGTTCATTTGGGTGTAGTTTGGAATTCTTCAGTAGAGGTGTAGAGCTATTTAATCAAGTTTATACTATGTTTGAACAAACTCTAGAAGGACCTCGTGAACTTAAACTAAAAGTTCTTGATATGGGACTTGGTCAAGAACGTGTGGCATGGTTTTCTCAAGGCACTCCTAACATGTATGAAGCAATTTTTCCTAATGTACTGTCGAAATTAAGGGAAATAACTAAAATTGATATAGATTTAGATCTCTATAATCGCTTTTCAAAATATTCAGCATATCTAAATGTGGATGAAGTAGATGATATGGATGAGGCTTGGAATCATGTTGCAAAAGAATTAAAGATCGGAATAAAGGAACTCAAACACAAGATTTTGCCAATGACAGCACTATATTCGATTGCTGAACATGCTCGTAGCTTACTTTTTGCTATAAATGATGGAAAACTTCCTTCAAATGTTGGTGGAGGATATAATTTAAGGGTGATCTTTAGACGGGCTATTAGTTTTATAAACAAATTTAATTGGGATATTGATATAGCTGATGTATGCAATTGGCATGCGAAAGAATTGAAGGGGATTTTTCCTGAAGTATCCGAACATTTAGATGAAATAAAAGAGATTCTCAATGTTGAAAGAGAAAAATTTTATGCCACTAAGAAAAAAGCGGTGAAAATTTTAGAAAAAATCCTAAAAAAGGGTGAAATTTCTACTGAAACTTTAATAGAATTATATGATTCTAATGGTATAAGTCCAGACATGGTAAAAACAGCAGCGAAAAAATATGATATAAAAATTAACATACCAGATGATTTTTATAATTTAGTAGTCGAAAGACATGAAATAACTGAGCAAGTCCATGCTACAGTAAAAGAAGTTGAACTAAATTTAGAGGGAATTCCTGAAACAAAGTCACTTTACTATTATGACTATACCAAGACTTCTAATGAAGCAAAAGTATTGAAAATCATTGATAAAATGGTGATCTTAGATAAAACAGTAACGTATCCAACTTCGGGAGGACAACTTCATGATATAGGCACGATTAATGGACAAAAATTCTCTGATGCTTTTAAACAAGGGAATTATACGATTCATGTTTTAGATGAAAAACCTAATTTTAAGGTGGGAGACATCGTTAAAGTTGAAGTTGATAAAGATTGGCGTACTCAACTCTCCCAACATCACACTGCTACTCATATTTTGAATGCTGCGGCAAGAGACATTTTAGGAAGCCATGTAAATCAAGCTGGTGCTAAAAAAACACTTAAAAGTTCTCATTTAGATATAACTCATTATGAACAAATTCCAGGAGATAAACTTCTTGAAATTGAAAAGAAAGCAAATCAGATAGTTGAAGAAGGAATAGATCTTAATCTCAGCTTCATCCCTCGTGCTGAAGCAGAACAAAAATATGGAATGACGATTTATCAAGGAGGAGCTGTCCCAGGAAAAAATTTAAGAATCGTTGAGATACCTGGGGTTGATGTTGAAGCTTGTGGGGGCACACATCTAAATAATACTTCAGAAACAGGTTATATCCATATTACTAAATCACAAAAGATTCAGGATGGAATAGTCAGGCTTACTTTTGTAGCTGGAGAGGCTACAAATAAATTAAAAGAAAAACATAAAAGAATTCTTAATGAATTAAAAGATATTTTAAATGTTGATCGCAAGCAACTTGTTGGACGTGTAAAAGAATTACTTGAAAAATGGAAAAATGTAAATAAAGCGTTAAAAACTGGTAATGTTGATGAGAGTGATTTACAATTAACCTCCACTAAAACATTTGAAGGTGATGCATTATCAGAAATTTCTCAGTTTTTAAGCACTAAAAAAGATGATGTATCAAATAAAATTCAAAAACTCCATAGTGAATGGAAAGAAGGAAAACAAAAGTTAATTACAATCAAGGACTTGTTTAGCGATGAGGCAATTGAAAAACGGATAGAAAATGCTCAATTGTATCACAATGCTAAGTTAATTTTTGAATCTACAGAAGATTTAACTCAAAATGATGTAAAAAATTTAAGTCAAAACATTTTAAAAAAAGATCCTAATACAATTACATTTATATCAAATCAAAGTGAAAAAGGTATAATGCTTATGGGTATGTCAGGGAGTAAATCATCAATGGAATCAGATATTAATGTCGGTAATATTGTAGCAGCAATAAAAAAGCATTACAATGGAAAAGGTGGAGGAAAAAACGATTTTGGCCAAGTTTTAATAACAAAAAAAGGAGTTACTTCAGCAGAAGTTTTACAATATATAAAAGATAATTATATCAAAGGTAAAGATAAATAAATAACAGACCTTTTGATTTAAGAGTTAAAAACAATAAGCTCCACTGTTTAGTTTAATAGTAAAGATATAAATAATTAATGGATAAAATAATAATATTAAAGTATAAAAAGTTTAATCTTAATTTCAAATTAAGATCTATAAATCTACAGATTTGAGAGAAATATGATGAATGAATTAGAAATTGATAAAGAGCTTGAAAATTTCAAAGATCAGTTAAATTTATTGGCAATGATATTTGATACTCGCAGAAAAATGCGTAGAGAGATATATAATGAAAAAACTGGCTTCATTTTTAACGCCAAGTATCAATTTACAACTAAAGATGATGCATTTAATGCTCACGTGATTTTTAAAGATGGAAAGATGACTGTGGCAGATGGAAAAATTGATGATCCTAATATCACTATATATTATAAGGATAAAGAGACTTTGGCAAATCTCTATAGCAAGAGTGCTGAAGAATCGCTTGATTATCTTTTAACAAACGAGATGGGATATATTGGAAACATGTCTTACCTTACCAAGTTTTCTTATCTCACATCGCTCGTTATGGGAGCAAAGATCAAGGATTATAAAGGTCCTGAAAACCGAATATTATATCCAATTGAGAATATTGATAGTGGAGAAAAGAGTAGAAGGATTAAGAATGAAAGTTTGAATCGAAAGGTTGATAAAGTTGAGGTATTAGAAGATCCTTATCTAGCAAAATATTCTTTGGAGGATTTTCCACGTTTAAAATATTTAAAAAACCGTCGTTTTGCCTTAAAACCGGCAATATGTGTTGAAAGGGCTAAATTAGTAACACAATATCATAGGGAAAATGGGTTCGAGGAAGATAGTTCTGGAAATCCACTAAATCCAGAATTACGACAAGCAGGAGCAGTAAATTACATAATGTCTAATAAAAAACCTATAATTCATGATAGACATCTAATTGCTGGTTCTACTACATCAAAAGAAGTTGGGATCCCTATGTATCCTGAACTTATTGCGACAGCTATTTGGCCTGAACTGAAAACAATTGGTGAACGGGAGCTAAATCCTAATGATATTTCCGACAAAGATGCAGATATATTAAGTTTAGAAGTTTTTCCTTATTGGATGGAACGGAACGTGCGAGAATACTGTCGTACAAAATTCAATAATCCCAAATCTCAAGCATTAGAAGAAGGTTGGGTATTTTATTTTATGATGAAAACCAATGCTATCAGCCATACAGTCCCGGGTTTTCCAATGGTTATAAACGAAGGATTAGAAAGCGTAAAACATAAAGCTGAAAAATTAGAAAAAGAAGCTGATTCAAAAGAGAAAAAAAATTTCTATGAGGCAATTCAAATAGCAATAGATGGTGTTTTAACATATTCTAAAAATCTGAGTGAAGAAGCAATAAGAATTGCTGAATCTTTGGATCCAAATGAACCAGAACAAGCAAAAAGAATTGATGAATTAAAGGAGATTTCCAGAATTTGTGCGAAAGTACCAGGAAAACCAGCAGAAACGCTTCAAGAAGCAATCCAATCTATTTGGACGAGTTTTGTTTGTTTACATTGTGAAAATGCTAATTCTGCATTATCAATTGGTAGACTAGATCAAATACTCCAACCATTCTTTTTAAAAGAGATTGTGAAGGCTAAAAATGACAATGAAAAAGAACAAATAATAAGAAAAGCAATTGAGTTAGTCGGATCCTTGTTTGTTAGAATTAATGATCATGATCCACTAATGCCAAATGTGGGGTGGAAGCTTTTCGGAGGCAGTTCTTCAGATGATACAGTGACAGTCGGAGGTGTTGATAGAGAAGGAAATAACGCTGTGAATGATATGAGCTATATTATTTTAAAGACAAATGAGATGCTTGGTTTCCAAGATCCTAATATGAATGCTCGATATTATTCTGGAATTAATTCAAAGGAATATTTACGTCGTTTAACTGAAGTAAATGTGAACATGGGGGCATCTCCAAGCATTCATAATGATAGAACTATGATTGAAGCCTTAGTTCACGAAGGTTTTGCTATAGAAGATGCTAGAGACTGGGCTGCAACTGGATGTGTTGAGCCTACAATTGTAGGAAAACATTATGGTCATACAAATTGCATGCTTTTGAATCTGGTGGCTCCCTTAGAAATGGCATTAAATAACGGAATTATTCCATTGACTGGAGAAAAAATGGGAATTGAAACTGGTTATGTTCGGACTAATTTTATAACATTTGAAGATTTTTTAGATGCCTATAAAATTCAACTTAAATATTTAGCAGAGCAATCAATTGAGATTAATAATTTCCTCGGGGAATCACATAGAGATATACATCCAACCCCACTTTTATCGGGTTTTTACGAAGGTCCTTTAGAAAAAGGTAAAGACCTCATTAATGGCGGCGCTGTTTATAATACATCGGGAGTTGCTCTTGTGGCACTTACAGATGTGATTGATAGTTTATTGGTTATTAATGATTTAATCTACAATAAAAGTGAATTTAATTTTGCTACACTTATGGATGCTATTGATAACAATTTTGAAGGTTACGAATCCATCTTGCATAAAATAGAACAAGTTCCCAAGTTTGGTTCAGGCGAAGATGGTACCATTGAAATGGCTCAAGATATAATTAATTTTTGTTATGATATCTACAATTCTGCTAGAAATTACAGGGGTGGTAAATATCTAGTGGGTTACTGGTCGATAAGTTATCATACTGGATTTGGAATGCTCACTGGGGCTTTACCCTCAGGTCGAAAGAAAGGAAAGGCATTGACTCCCGGATTAACTCCCGCATCTGGTACCACTGATATCTTACTTCCGAGCATTCAAAGTGTTGCAGCTTTAGACTACTTAAAAATGGCAAATAATGCTTCTTATAATGTGAAACTTGTTCCCCATCCGGGTGATAACCATAAAGAAACACTAGATCTTTTCACGAGCTATGTCCAGAGCTTTTTTGATCTAAATGGAATGCAATGGCAATTTAACGTTATATCTTCGGATACAATGAGAGATGCGATGGCTAATCCGATTGATTATAGATGGCTCCTAGTAAGAGTCTCAGGATATAATGCCTACTTCACAAAACTAAATAAAAATATGCAATTAGAATTAATTGAAAGGCATGAATATCATTCAAGATAGCAAAGGTACTTTATTTTTATTTTTTAATTTTTATTTTTTGAAATAATGACAGAAAAAACACTTATAGTAGACATTAAAAGAAATGCCCTAGATGATGGTCCAGGAATAAGAACTCTTATCTTTTTTAAAGGTTGTCCGCTTTCTTGCGTTTGGTGTCAAAATCCAGAAGCAAAATCTCCTTTTATAGAGCTCTATTTTGATGAGGAATTGTGTGTTGAATGTCGTAAATGTTTAGAAGTATGTGCTCAAAATGCGATTAAATTTGATTATAAGTATCGTATTGACCGAAATATATGTAACCTATGTGGATGTTGTATAGATCTTTGTCCTAATAATGCTTTAAAATTTGTAGGAAAAATTTATACAATTAAAGAATTAATGAATATTATTTTAAAAGATAAAGTATTTTATGATAATTCTGGTGGAGGAGTCACCCTTTCTGGAGGAGAACCTCTGTACCATATTGATTTTGTTCATAATCTACTCAAAGAACTTAAAAAAGAAGAGATCCATATATGTATTGAGACGTGTGGGTTTTATAATAAAAATAAATTTGATGAGCTAATACAACCTTATGTTGATTTAATTTATTTTGATTTGAAAATTTCAGATCCTAATCTCCACACTCGATATTGCAAAGTTTCTAATGAGCGAATTTTGGAAAATTTTGAAATTTTAGTTAATAAACACAAGATAGAAGTTCTGCCAAGAATCCCCCTTATTCCTGATATAACAGATACATCAGAAAATTTAAGTAAGTTAGCACGCTATTTAAAAACTCTACATATAAAGAGAATAGGGTTTGTACCGTATAATCCATTATGGATATCCAAACCAGAAAAAATTGGTATAAACCCTTTATACTATCATTCTGAATGGCTTTCTAATAAGGAAAAAGAGCAAATTAAATCATTTTTTTCAGATTTTGATTATAATGATTTTTAAATCTTAAAAATAAATGAAGTAGATTCATTATCAAGTATTATATACTATTTAATATGATTAAATCTAATAGAATTATTAGCAGATTTTTAATTATAAGGATGAATTAACTATGGGAAAAATATTAAGAATTGATTTAGAATCTAAAAACTTCATTACAGAAATTATTGAACCTGAATTAGAAGAAAAATATATTGGTGGGGCTGGAGTAGCCGCAGCAATCTTTATTAAAGAAGTTCCCCCCGATATTGACCCTTTTGATGCTCAAAATCTCCTTATCTTCTCTTTAGGACCAATTTGTGGAACTCCAATACCATATTGTGGTAGACATTTTATTATGGCAAAATCCCCATTAACTAAGATTTTAGGTGAATCTTCTGCTGGCGGCTTTTTTGGAAATGAATTAAAGAAAGCAGGTTATGATCATATTATCATTAGCGGAATAAGTGAGACTCCTGTCTATTTATGGATTCATAATGATAATGTTGAAATTCGAGACGCTACAAAATTATGGGGAAAAGGAACTCGAGAAACAGAAGATTTGTTGAAGAAAGACATTGGTGACGAAAAAGTAATAGTGACTTCAATAGGACCAGCAGGAGAAAACCTTGTTAAATTCGCTTCAATAATGAGTGAAAAAGGTCATGCTGCGGGACGTTGTGGCATGGGTGCAGTAATGGGCAGTAAGAATTTAAAGGCAATAGTTGTACGTGGTACTAAAGATGTACCAATCAATAATAAAGATAAATTAATGGAGGTGGCACAAAGAATAAGAACAATAGCAAAAACAACACCTTTTTCTGTAGTTATGCATGATGTAGGTACTCCTGCACATATGGATAATTACGTTAGTGCGGGAGATGTACCGATTAAGAATTTCACACTAAGTCGATGGAAAGGAACAAAAAGAATTGGATTTTATTCACTAAAAGACAACTATGAAATACAACATTATTCTTGTTTCAATTGTTGGACTGCTTGTAGAGGAAAAATTAAGTATAATAATGAATGGGTGGTATGGCCTGAATATGAATTCTTGGGAATGTTGGGTTCCAATTTATATGTGGATGATTTAGAAGCTTTAATTAGATGGAACATTATGGTTAATGATTTAGGGATGGATTGCATTTCTCTTGGTGGAATTCTTGGAGTTTTTCTAGAAGCGGTAGAGCGAAAATTAATTGAAATTGACTATAATGGTCTAGGGTTTGAAAAAGATCCAGAAAAGAATCAATATACTATTTGGGGTGCCACTTCAGCAATTGAAAATTTAATCGAGTTAATTGCATTTCGAAAAGAAATTGGGAACGATTTGGCTGATGGTGTTCGGATATTTTGTCAAAATTATAATTTACCAGATGATCTTAACATACAAGGAAAAGGTCTTGAAGTACCTGCTCATGAACCTCGTTCGAACAATATGACAGCATTAGATCTCGCTACATCTTCTCGTGGGGCATATCATGGTTATGAACCCTTTCACTTATCATTTTCTACACATTTTAAAAAGGAATTAGGACTTACTGAAAGAATTGATGCATTTTCTGGAGGTGAGGAAGTTATATATGCAGTCAAAAAAATACAAGATGCTTGCGAATCATATACAGCAACAGGAGGATGTATGTTTGGTTTTTTTTATTCTAGTGAGATTAGTCCTTGGGTGGATGCTGTTAACGCTATTACAGGTAGATCCTATACAGTTGAAAATTGGGTAAGAATTGGTGAAAATCTATTTAATTCAAAAAGAAAATATAATATAAAATGTGGGATTGCTAAGAAGGATGATTCAATTGGAACAAGATTTTCAAATCCTATCCCTAAAGGAGGAACTAAAGGCAATATACCGCCTCTCAAAGAAATGCTGGAGAAATACTATAATCTAAGAAGTTGGGATTCAGAAGGAAACCCCTCATAGAAGAGGAAAATACTAGTATTAACTTTATTTTTAAAAATTTTTTTGAATTCTAAGTATTTACTCTGAAAAATTATCATATTTAATATTTTGAACTATTTCGATTTTCTATATAGACTATATAGCCTCTATATAATATGATAAGAAAGCTTAAAACTCTAAAATTTTTTATTATAATAAAGAAAAATAGAGAAACTATATATTAAAAATGTTTAATCGATATCTCTTAACCTTACTAAATCAAAAAGAATGAATATATCAAATTAATAAAAGGAGTTTCACAAACACCTCTCGAAAAATCTATTGATGACATAATTGAAAAAATTACGCAAGATATCGATAAAATAACAAAATTAAATCAAATTGATTGTATATATTAAAATTACAAATTTAGGAGAAAAAATTATGAAACCTATTTTTAGAGAGTTTTGCTGTCCACAATGTGGAGAATTACGCTATATAAAAGTTAATGGCATTTGTTTTGATTGTAATAATGAAAACACCCTTAATTCATTCGCAGAACAGCGTAAATTACAGCAAAAGCTCGCTATGAAAAATGATTCTCTCACTGTAGAGAGTTATAACTAAAATTATTTTAGTTTTTATTTAACTTGAATTTTTACAATCGAATCTTTTTTATTTAAGATTTTTATCTCATCAAAAATATTTTAAATTTAGTACTAATTAATAAATTTATAAATTATAGAAATTCTCTCTTAGAAATTAATTTCATTATGAAGAGATGCTGAAAATTGGTAGAAATTATACAAATTAGCGATTTACATTACGGAAGTGAATTCAGAGAAGATTGTTTTGAAAATATTATTAGTTATATTAAAGAAGCTCACCCTGATTTAGTTGTCTGCACTGGAGATCTGGTGCATAGGGGAAGAGTAAATGAATTTAAAAATATAGTTCAATATATAAATAGAATAAAGGATATAACTAGGTTTATGGCGGTACCAGGCAATCATGATGTTAAAAGTTCAGGTCTCGTATTTTTTGAGAAAATTATTGGACCAAGAAGATCTAAATTGATTTTAGAAGAAAAAAATGCTCTGATAGTAGGTATCTGTTCCGCCAGAGATGATTTGGCTGAGGGTAGAATCGGGGATGAGCAATTGGATTGGTTAGGCCGCCAATTTAACCGGAATTTAGAAGATCGAGTAATAGCATTACATCACCATTTAATTCCAATTCCAATGTCTGGACAAAAATTTACAACAGTCCGAGATGCGGGAGAAATTTTAGAGTTTACTAATTTATTTGAAATAGATCTAGTATTAATGGGCCATCGCCATGTTCCTCATGCTTATACCATTTCTTGGAAGAATTCATCAAGTACGACCTTTCTTTACAGTGGTACTTCAACTTCAGATAAAATCCGTGCTAATGATGCCCCTAGCTTTAATCATATTTTTCTTAATGAAGGTAATTTAGAAGTTTACATAGTTAATTCGGTAAATCTTAAGAAGAATTTATTACTGGAAAGAAAGGAACATCATACAGAATTTATTAGACCACGGAAAACACGAATCGAACATTTACTTGCATCAGAAGTATGGGATGAATAAAAAGAATTCTATAAAGCAGGTGTAAATATATCCCTAAACCAATTACACCGTTATTAACGGTTGATGCTGTAATTTTAGCAAATAACAAAAAGGATATTATCTTAATCCGGCGAAAAAATCCCCCTTTTCAAGGGCAATTTGCATTACCTGGAGGATTTGTTGATGTAGGCGAAACCGTTGAAAATGCTTGTATTCGTGAAGTAAAAGAGGAAACAAATATTAATGTGAAAATTATAAAACTTATTGGAGTTTTCTCCGATCCAGACAGAGATCCAAGAAGGCATACTATCACCGTAGCCTTTCTTTGCGAGCCATTAACAAAAAAGGAGAAACCAAAAGCTTTAGATGATGCTACTGCCCTAGAAATCATACAATTATCGAAACTTTCCTCTTTAGAATTAGCTTTTGATCATATGGACATTATTAAAAGTTCAGGGATTTTAGATAATTAAGATAAATAGGTTTATATTTTTTCCTTTATTTCATAGAGATTTTGAAAAGAATCTTTAATAAAAAGATAATATCCAACATCGTCTTTCCTTGGAATTTTCACGATATCATATCCTAATGAACTTGCCCTATTAATAAAATCATCTCTATTTTCTATTAATAAGCATGAATGAGTAAAGGTGTCCTGTGCTTTACTCTCATCATCAGTAATAAAAACCTCAAAACTTAGAGAATCTTTTTCATATCGTATAATTTTTTGTTCTTTACTTACACCAAAGAATTTTTCCATCAAATCAGCTGAGACTGTGAATGATCTTGTTCTTTTTAACCCCAATAATTCAATAAAAAAATTATCTGAATTGTTTTCGTTATTTGCGGCAATAGCTATATGCTCTAAGTTTTTCTCCCCCATATTCATTAACACTCATCCAACTCAATTTTCGTTTTTTTAACTCAATTTCCAATCGTACTTATATACAAATATTACGATTAATTTTATTTAATATCTTAGTTAATTATTTATATCGTTTTGTAAATTATCACAACTGATTTTTTATTTAAAATTTAAAAATTTATAGGTTACAATATTATTAATAAGTTAAAAAAAAAAGAATAAGGCAAGGTATTTCGTGGATGACTGAAGTTTCAGAAGAACAATTTCTAAATAAACTTTATGAAGTTATACACAAATTATCAGGAATCGTTAAAACTCAATCTCCTCGTTTTAAGAAAAAATGGGACGAATATTTTGAGCCTCTTAATATTAAACCTCATATTGTTCGCCAAATACCTCTTGATAAAGATAGATTTTTAAAAGAAATTGATTACAGAATTACAGTCCTAAAAAACGTTGAACAAGCAACATTGGATGGCTTTTATTTAGTAAAAACCTTATTACAAACCTTTTATGGTTCTTATTTTGATTCTGAGCTATTTAAAAATGATTTTTCTAAGGAAGATCAACTAATATTAAAATACTTCGTCGCAAAAGAAATTTTAGGAAATCTAATACAATACAATAAATTAGATCATGAATCTGTTCCATTAAAATATAATATTATTGCCAGAAATTATACCTTAATAAAGTTGAAAGGCCAAACAAATCATGAAATACTGGATAACTTAAATAAACTAAATATACAGAATATAAAGTTGGGTGATGTCGAAAATTTTATGAACGAAATCGAATCAGATGGAATCATCAAGACTAAAAAGAAAGGGAAAGACTATGATTATAGTTTAAAAAAAGAATTAGAGTTGACTAAAGAGGGAAAGAAATACTATTGTCAAATACTTCAACCACTAGTTGATTTTCCAACCCTCTTTTTTCGTAGCTTCTTCAATATCAGAGAATTAAATGTAACTTTAGATCAAAACGTTTCGTATCGTGATTTTCTTCAAAAAATCCTGCTAAAAACCGCTACACAAGGATTTTCTCCTACTAATTATGTCTTCAAAAATTTGGTTAAGTATTATGAAAAAATTAGGGACGAATTTACCTAATTTCTTTAATTCTCCTTAAAATTCGAATTCTTTCATTACCTCCTCGACAGAATAATTCTCATGTAGAATTTTACTGATAGCTCGAACTAATTTTGTTGGATCTTCCGCTTGGAATACATTTCTACCAAAAGCAACTCCTGATCCACCTGCTTCAATCGAGTCATACACCATCTGAAGTAAATCTGGAATGGTGTCCATTTTAGGACCGCCTGCAATAATAACTGGAATATGTCTTACTCCTTTAGTAATCGTCCTAAATGAATCAATATCTCCTGTATAATTTGTTTTAACTATATCAGCTCCCAATTCAACTCCAGCTCTTACTGCAATATTAACTACACTAGGATCGTTTTCATTTGTAATTTTTTTTCCTCGTGGATACATCATTACTATTAAGGGTACACCCCATTCTCTACTATTTTCCACAATTTTTTGAGCATCTTGAAGCATTTCTGGTTCATCCTCTGCTCCAATATTTATATGTATTGAAACCGCATCTGCTCCCATTTTTAAAGCACGCTCAACAGAACAAACTAAAACCTTTCTATTAGGATGTGGTGATAAACTAGTAGCTCCTGATAAATGAATAATCAACCCAATATCCTTTCCATATTGCCTATGCCCTGCACTAACCATCCCAGAATGCATTAAAACAGCATTTGCTCCTCCTAAAGCAACTTTATCCACCATTGCTGCTAAATCTTCCAATCCCTGGATAGTACCCATAGTCAATCCATGATCCATTGGAATTATTATAGTTTTTTTGCTTTCCCTATCAAAAATCCGTTCTAATCTTATTCTTTTACCAAGACTCAATGTAAGTATTCACTTTAATAAATTTATATAGACTATTCAATATAATTAGAGCATAAATATAAAATTTAGTTTATGTTAGTACTTTTAGTGTTTTGCTTTAATTAATAAATTTGATTATACTTCCTATTCTTGTTTTAAAATTTTCATAAAATCATAAAAATATCTATAAGAATCTTTAAAATCATTATCTTCTTTAGAATAATCTAATGCTTCGTTAAAAATCTGATTGAACTTAGATATATTCTTCTTTTGAATTATTGTTTTATATTCTTTTATTAAGCTTTCTAATAAATTTAACACTTTATGAAATTCTTGATTTTCTATTTGAATTTCTGCAAACATTTCTCTCTCTCTTTGAATTATACTCTCAGCAAAAACTTTTTGTAACAAGAATGTAGTACCAGTATATTTCGTTAACTCAGTCAATGGTTCTTTTGACTTTCTAATAAGATTTAAAAAGAGAATGTTAAACATATGAGGTACTCCTAAGGTTAAAGCAATTCGTCTATCATGAATTTCAGGTGTAGTCTCAGTAATTATTAGCCCATTTAATTCAAATAAAGTTATTAATTCATTTACTAAATCATCATAATTTTCTGTACCACCAACTTTTAACACGATCATAACATAGTTTTTCATATCTTTTATACCAGGACCAAACATAGGATGTAGTGAAAGGCAATTTATTGGGTAAACTTTAATAATTTTTTGCATTGTATTCACAACTATGTTTTTTAATGATGTAATATCCATGAGTAAGGCGTTTTTTTTTAATAATGGGGAAATCTTTTGAATCATACTCACAGTAGAAGTAATTGGAATTGAAACTAAAATTATGTCTGCATCTTTCACACTCTCTTCTAAAGAAGACTCATAGTTTATATCAAATTCATGAGCAACAATCTTTAATTTTTCCAAATTTCTTGCATATATTGTAATTTTAAAACCATTTCTTTTAAAAAATTCTCCAAAAACTTTACCCATGCCACCAGAACCACCAATTATAGTAAGGTTTTTTCCTAACATTAGACTATCATTTATTTTATTTTTAATTTAATTTATTAATTTTTATTATATATCTTTTGTTTTCTTTATTGGGATATTGAATTCTTCTAAAAGAGGTATAAGATGTTTTTTATCTTCGGAATTTGTCCCTTTCCAATCAATAATAAAATAATCAACCTTTTCAAGAGTATTATTTACCATTTGTTCAATTAAACCTTTATTTAATTCTTGAATGTAATATTTTGGACATATGAAAGACATAGCGATATTCTCATTTCTGATTAATCTATGAAAATTTGGAGCATAGTGAGTACCTCCAAAGCCTAACCCTACTTTTTGATCTCCCATTTCTTTATATTCAATATATTTCTGAAAAGTACTAAAGATAGCGTTTGTTAATATCATTCCTGCCTCATCTATTTTCCATTCCACCTTACTGCTCCCTAATTCCATGAAAATTAAAGGTTTATCTAAGATTGTAGGTCCATGGTGAGTTACCTCAATATCAAGTGAGAATTCTGTTAATGTTGGGGGAAATTCTTGTTCAGTTAATGAAATAAATCCTGCCTTATGAAGTAATGCACTTGTTTTTGATAAATCTTGAGGATCTCCACCAAAATCTGTATCTCTACTCCAGTTACCAGTAGTATGAACTAAAAATGCTGGTCGGGTAGATTTTGAGGTATGACGACTTGCAAAAATAAGATAATCTGGATTTATCTCTGATTCCTCTAATTTTAAATCATTCAAAAAAATTAATGGTTCCTTTGTAAGCCCAAGCAATACTTCATTTTCAGTAAATTTCGTCTTTAATTTGAAAACGGGATTTTCATGCCATGTGAAATGTGTCTCCTCGAAATTGTAAACTTTAGAATTTATAAACTTTTCTCTTATATTCATTGAGGCTTTATCCTCGGTTGAGGTTATGATTAGGAACTCGATTACACATCACCAATGAGTTTTTTTTACTATGTCTTTATTAATCTCAATAAAAATTTTATAATTTTAGTTAATTACTTCAACTTTAATAATTTTTAAATCTATTTTCAATATTAATGAGTGTTAATTTAATAATAGTTCTAATTCTTGCTTTACCTTTTGGAGTTTTATTTTTTATCGCAGATTATTTTGAAAATAAACTCATTCAACTACATGCTTCATTAATAGCAGGAATATCAGTATCGTATTTCTTTCTAATAGTACTTCCTGAAATTGCTCAACGATTACCAGAATTTCCTTTTCATTTGAAATTATTCGAATACCTCTTTGTACTTATTGGCTTTTCATTTATTCATGTATCTGAAAAATTAATTCTGCAGAAAGCTGAGATGAGGACTCAAAAAAAAATGAGAAAATTAATCAAAAAAGAGAAAATCTTAGAAGTTGTTGAACATAATATGGAAAAAATTCTTACAAAAGAATTAACACATGAAAATCTGGATGAGGCTGTACTAAGAGAAATAGCTCAGACACTCTCTGAATTAAATGAAGAGGAGGAAGGAATGAGATCAGAAATAAATAACTATAAAATTAAAATTCAAAATAAAATTAATCAGGAGTTAACGAATTTCCGGCTTATCACAGATTATATTTATCACTTTCTTGTAGGTATTATTTTAGTAGGTTTATTGAGAATTGAATTAGTAGGAGGAATTCTCTTTTTTATATATGCCTTTTTCAGAACTGTTGTAATTAAACGATCTGAAGCACATCTCGTATTTACTGATATCGAAATATATGAAGAGCAAAAGTTTGAACAAAAACCAATTATTAAGTATCTCTCATGTAGTGCCCCACTAATAGGTATAATAATTGGGTTAATTATAAATTCATTTTTACCGCCTAATTTAGAGCTCCTATTCATTTTTTATTCATTCATTTCTGGTGTGATTTTATATGTTATTGTAAGGGAGGTTATTCCAGAAAAAGAGAAAGGAAATCCATTGAAGTTCATGACCGGCTTAGTAGGGTTCGCTATAGTAATAATACTCATTAATATCTTTACAAATGTTCTTTAAAGCAATATATCGCTACTTAGCTTCAATATTTTAAAACAAGTCATTTCTTATAAATTAGAATATAGAACCTTTAAAACTTATTAATCAGATGGATCTCTTTGAAGAATTAATCAAAAAATCAATCAATAATAAAAAAAAAATGATAAGATTTGAATGTTATATATTAATAACGAGTTACAGCAAGACTGCTTGATCTTATTAAGTTACCCGCTGTTTCAGAAATAACCACTATACTAATATTATGAGTTCCTTTTGACAATGTCTGAGAATATTGCAGTGTAACTGGATAATACTGATAAGTTGCGTCCCCTTGATAAGGTCCTGCACGAGTAAAAGGATTAGTTAATCGTACACCATCAATCCAAAAATAGAAAATCATATCAGCAAAACTAATTGGATCCGGAAGGATCCTTGTGCTTGTAGTGAATAATAGATGAACTGTAGCAGAAGCATCCAGTCTAACGATTACATATAAATCAGGAACGGTTACATATACTAAAGCTGGTGGGTATATATATCTTCTTTATAATCATACCAGAAATCTGTTTTCCCTTGATCTATCCATGTAATCAGCCCAAAACCTAAGGCTCCAGCACCTAATATCAATGCAATCACACCTAAAACTGCTCCACCTTTTCCCATTAAATTCCTCAACCTCTTAATTCATAAATGATTTTTTTTTGAGTTTACAATTAAAATATGAATTTATATTAATATAATTTCTGTAATAAAAGTTTGCTTTAAAGAGGAGATAACATTATTTTAATTGGAATTCACAAATTTAAATATATATGAACTCACAAAATTAATTATCTTTTAAATTATAGATTTTCTAAGTTCTATCTTTAATAAATATAAGATTACTATTTATAAACATTTTTATTCATTAAAACTAAGTTTAAATTAATGTGAGGTTATGAAATTAATGAAAAATATGAAGAAGAAAATGTTTAATGAAATCTTAAATATTGATAATGACGATAAAAAAATCATCGAAATGATTGAAAAAAACCCAGATATTACCCACAGTGATATAGCGAAGGAGATAGACAAATCTCAGCCCGCTGTAGGTGCCCGAATAATCAAGTTAGAAAGGAAACATCTACTCACAAAACAAGTAGGTTTCAATATTAAAGAAGTCGATATTAAAGTTGCTATTGTTTATGTTTCTACTAAAGATGTTGAAAATATTGTCCGAAAGATTGAGAACTGTCCCTTTATTAATCATGCGTTTAAAATCTCTGGAGAGTTTAACGTACTCTGCTTTATTGCCGCTTCGGATTTACAGACTATCGAAAAATTAGTAGATTTGTGCTTTAGACGCGATGAAAATGTTGTCAATGTTAAAACTAATATATTAATTGAATCCATCCATGATTTTGTGATCCCAATCGATTTTCAAATCGAAAATTTTGATGGGAGGTATTGTGGACCCAAATGTACTATGAGGGAAGATATACCTACATTTAAATTCAATCAGGAAAAAGAAATTTAAATAAGTCTCATTTTTTTCTATAAATGATTGTACCCTTAATTTAATTTTAAATAACCAATAAAAAGTATAAAAAAAAATTAGTCTACTTCCACTTACACTAAACCCTTTGCTTTTGCGATTTTATACTTACATTTTTCACCGCAACCCTCTTCTAAAGTGGGATTATGCTCTTCTGAATCAAAATCAATAGGTAATATAAAATCTTTCGCGATATCAAGTACAATTTCCATCGAAACACTAGTTATTTCAGGGTTATTTCGAAAATGATAATTAACAACATTATCAAGCTTCTGAAGTTTAGAACTCGTAAGTAAGATACAAACGTTATGCTCGCCTGAAAGTTTAAATGCGTTGAGCATAAAAGGACAGTGCTTAGCCATATCAATTATCTCCTCAGGATTCTTTGTCTTTATCTCTACAGTTGCGAGATGCAAATCTACTTTCTTAAAATTGATCCCTGGCTGGAATTGCAGAATTCCATTCTTTTCCAGCTTTTTTATACGCATTCCTACGGTCGGCTGCGAACGGTTAATCTTTGTAGCGATTTCTGTGTGTGTAAGACTAGGGTCTTCTTGAACAAGCGATATTATTTGTCTATCAATCTCATCAAGCTTTAACTTTTCTGAAATCATAATAATCATATAAAGAATTTTTTTTCTCTACTAATTAAGTAATAATTTTTCCAAATTATAAAATTTTAGAAGTTTAAAACAACAATTTAAATTAGTCTAAAAAATTGATCTTACAGACTTATTTCAAGATTAGGATGAATTTATAAAACATTAATATATCTTATTTTGAGTTCTATACGTTATAAAAAAAGAATTGAATACAAACTCTTAATTTGAGAGTATTAAAAAAACCACTTTTTTACTCAATACTTTTTGTTCTTGTTGGTTTATTTTTAGTAATTGATGATATTTTTGCTGAAACTATGGATAAGTCTTTAGTAGGTAAAATC